>Ga0316207_10001689_pt1 | contig 25771 bp, 25 predicted proteins | sample 6weekpyrite_MG_FD_204943 | JGI IMG/M metagenome (GOLD analysis project Ga0316207, IMG submission 204943) | Microbial mat bacterial communities from mineral coupon in-situ incubated in ocean water Damariscotta River, Maine, United States -... | ecosystem: Environmental > Aquatic > Marine >... | reverse complement strand
GTCAGCAACAAAGCAGATGATGGCTTTTGGGCCTGCCCTCCGGGTGACAACCAGAAAGCCCAGCACAGCGTTGCACTTGCTTGACGTAGCGCCACTATGCCGGCACAAGTGCCCTTGTTCTGAACATTCTGGTTGTCATCTAGCCATCATTGCAAAGTTGTTGGAGTACTAGTACATCATCCACAATATATTGACTTGTCGTAGCAGATTGCTACAATGAACCATGTTTATCCGCTATGTGGGGTGTTTATTGTGGCAAAGGCTGCGTCTCCTGTCCGCTTACAAAACGAGTTAATGCAAGCTGCCAAAACAGCTGGCAAACAGTTACATAGAAGCACTGCTGAACAAATTGAATACTGGGCCAGTCTTGGTCGAAGCGTGTCGAAGGCGGTAAATCCTGATACCTTGCTCGCCGTTAGCGCTGGTCTGTCTCAACTTCAGGTCGTTCCGGTCAAGGCACCTGAGATAAATCCTGACGCTGTTTTTGCATCACTTGAAAGAGAGCGGAAGGCCGGAACTTTGGCAGGTTCGGTTTCTCAATCCCCAATTCGCTATCAGGCTTCTGTTTCTCATCCGGGCCAGTTGGAAAGAATCGACGGCGATGGCGCCATCACCGTGGGCCAATTTTATATGGGTGAGTTTGTTCCCTTGGAAAGAAATCAGCGTTAATGGCACAACGGCAACTCTGGATGCTGGTCGGAGGAAACGGCGCAGGCAAGAGTACTTTCTATAATACCCGGTTGGCGCCGCTGGGCCTGCCATTTGTCAATGCCGATGTCATCGCTAAAGAGCTGTTTCCCGAATACCCCGAGTTACATAGTTACGAAGCCGCTAAAATTGCCAAAGATATGCGCCACTCCTTGCTTGCTGACGGTCGAAATTTTTGCTTCGAGACTGTTTTCTCGCACCCGTCCAAAATAGATTTCGTTGCGCGCGCCAAAGCCTTTGGTTACCAAGTGATCATGGTTTTTATTCACCTTCAGCAAGCTTCATTAAATATTGCCAGAGTCTCTCAGCGCGTTTCAGAGGGAGGACACAATGTTCCTGGTAATAAGGTCGAAGCGCGCATCCCTCGTTTGCTGGCAAACGTAAAAGCAGCCGTTCCGCTCTGCGATCAGGTAAGAATTCTTGATAACTCACGTGCCAGCAATCCTTTCCAGGAAATTGCAACCGTGCGCGATGGGCAGGTAGAAAAACGAGTCTCTCCATTACCCGACTGGGCGCAGTACGTCCTTTTCAGCCCCCAGGCGCCTGCCCAAGAACAGGCTGATCATCCACCAGGGTAGAAACAGAGTAGTGGAACACGCCAAAAGGTATGTTAAACTGCGCGGCGAAGATGTCCTAAATAAATCAGTTGAATCACGAAAGTCTGCGCAAGTCCTTGACGCAAATAGAAAACCCGTGAAAATGCTACCCACTAATGAGAGGAATAAGTAATGACAATGATTAAACAACTTGCAACGGCTGCACTAATGACTGGCGCACTGGCAATTAGCGCAGACGTAATGGCCGGAGATGCCGCCGCTGGTAAAGCGAAAGCAGCTGTTTGTGGCGCATGTCATGGTGCAAATGGTATGGCTGCGGCAGACATGTACCCAAATTTGGCGGGACAGAATAAAACCTATCTGATCGCCGCAATGAAAGCTTATAAGAATAAGCAGCGCCAAGGTGGCATGTCTGCGGTTATGCAGGGACAAGCAGTAACATTAAGTGACGCAGATATCGAAAATCTGGCTGAGTACTATAGTGCAATGAAATAGTCAGGCGCTTGACGTAAATACAAAAAAGGATGCCATCGTGCATCCTTTTTTGTTTCAAACCAATCATGTTTACGTTCCTACAATTTCATAACTTGGAATATATACCTGACCGGGCAACTTCATTCTACCTTCAGCGACAAAGGCATTTAGCAATTCTTCCAACGGTGCAAGAATGTCAGGGTCGCCACTTATCTTGAATGGCCCTTTCGCTTTTATTTGACGAATGCCATTCTCTTTTACATTGCCAGCGACAATGCCGGAAAAGGCTTGACGCAGCGCTGCAGCAAGCAAATGTTCTGGCTGGTTTTTGGTTAAATTCAACTCTGCCATGGACGCGTGGGTAGGCTCGAAAGGCGCCTGAAAGATGGGGTCGACTTTCAACAGCCAATTGAAGTAAAAGGCATCACGACGAATACGGCGATAACTTTGCACTTCTTCAAGGCCCTTTCGCATGGTTTGCGCAACCCTGGCCGGGTCATCGATAATAATCTGATAGCGGTGCTGAGCCCTTTCGCCCAGCGTCAAGCCAATGAACTCGTCAATTCGTTTGATGTAATTCAGGTTTTTTTGCGAACCGGCAAACACCAGCGGAAAAGGCATATTCTCATTATTTGGGTGTAGCAAGACGCCAAGTAAATACAAAATTTCCTCCGCAGTGCCCACCCCTCCCGGAAAAACCACTATGCCGTGGCCTAGCCTTACAAAGGCCTCCAGACGCTTTTCAATATCCGGCAAAATAGTCAGCTCATTGACAATAGGGTTGGGCGATTCAGCGGCAATAATGCCCGGTTCCGTGATGCCAATATAACGTCCCAGCTGATGCCGTTGTTTGGCATGCCCTACAGCGGCGCCTTTCATCGGACCTTTCATTGCACCAGGACCACATCCGGTGCAAATATTAAGCGCTCGCAGTCCGAGCTGATAACCGACTTCCTTCGTGAAATCGTATTCTGAGCGGCTAATTGAGTGCCCGCCCCAGCAGACTACGATATCAGTGGCGCTGTCGGTTTTTAACAAATTGGCATTGCGCAGTAAATGAAAAATAAAATTACTGATATGTTCGGATCGCGTCAGATCCAGAGTATTATTTTTGGCCACCACGCTATTGGTGTAAATAATATCTCTTAGCACCGAAAACAGGTGGCTCTTCAGACCCTGTATCATCTCACCATCGACGAACGCCGTTTCGGGTGCATTTTTTATATCCAGTTTGATGCCACGCGGCTGTTGTACCACGCTGATATCAAAGTCACGATACGATGACATCAACGCCTCACTGTCGTCGGCTAATACCCCACAGTTTAAGACCGCGAGTGTACACCGGCGAAACAGATCATACAGATGACGATTGTGCTTGTCTTTCAGCAGCCCCACTTCATAGCGAGACAGTATATCCATGCTGCCCTTAGGGGTGACGCGTGCATTAATGCCTGTTTGGGTCATTCCTTATTCCTGATAAATATAACGACAGCTCAGTTGCCTGTTTTTAAGTATAGGCGAGCTTCATAGAATATTACGTTTAAGTTCTGTTGCTTTCAGGTAAAATGTCGCGCCAAATCAAAGCGCTCAGGCCGACTATGAAATTTGTGATCAAGCTATTCCCCGAAATAACCATTAAAAGCAAGCCGGTTCGTCAGCGTCTGGTCAGACAACTGAAGCAGAACGTCAAGGAAGTACTCAAGCGCGAGTACGCAAATATTTCGGTGATGGGTTTTTGGGATAAGGTTGAAGTGCACGTATCCGATGATTGCCTTCAAAAAGCAGCACAAATCGCCGAAACCTTACAGCGTATTCCGGGTATCGCCAATATTCTGAGAGTTCAAAACTATCAGATCGACGACATCAACAATCGTTTTGATCACATCGTCGAACTAACCGGAAATGCAATCGGTGCAGGGTTAAAAGATAAAACCTTTGTGGTTCGAGTCAAACGTACCGGTCACCATACGTTTACTTCCCATGAACTTGAACGCTATGTCGGGGGAGGCTTGCTCCATTCCACAGAGGCAAAAGGCGTTGACCTCCATCAGCCAGACCTCATCGTCAGACTGGAAGTCCGAGATGAACAGCTATACATCATCGAAGAGCGTTATGAAGGCTTGGGCGGATTCCCTTTGGGCACCCAGGATTCAGTATTATCACTGATATCAGGTGGTTTTGATTCCACTGTTTCTAGCTATCTGACTATGAAGCGTGGTTTGAAAACCCACTTCTGCTTCTTCAACCTGGGCGGTTCTGCGCATGAAATCGGAGTCAAACAAGTGTCTCTGTATTTGTGGGAACGCTATGGTATTTCGCACCGAGTGAAGTTCGTGACCGTTCCTTTTGAGGCGGTGGTGGCGGAAATTCTAAAGTCTGTACACCATTCGCAAATGGGTGTTGTGCTTAAACGCATGATGCTAAGAGCAGCGACCGAGATCGCAAAAGACATGAATATTCAGGCGCTGGTTAAGGGTGATAGCGTGGCACAGGTTTCCAGCCAGACACTGAGCAACCTGTGCGTTGTTGATTCAGTGACGGATACCCTGGTGCTGCGACCCTTGATCACGATGGACAAGCTGGACATTATTCGCCTGTCAGCAAAAATTGGTACCGAAGATTTTGCCAAAAATATGCCGGAATACTGCGGCGTGATCTCAGACCGACCCACCACTTGCGCAAAGAAAGAGCGCATTATCGACGAAGAGGCGAAATTTGATTTTGCGGTGCTGGAGCAAGCAATCAATGACCGAGTGACCATCAAAATTGATCAGGTGATGAAGAGCACGCTCAGCATCGCAGACGTTAACATTGTTGCCGTCCCAGATGTTCAGGATATCGTGATCGATATCCGTCATCCCGATGAACAAGAAAAAGCACCGTTGGTATTAACCAACAACACCGTGAAAACGATCGCTTTCTATGAGCTAATGTCTAGGCTGGATCAGCTGGATCCCTCAGAATCCTATTTACTCTATTGCGAAAAAGGAACGATGAGCCAGATGCATGCGAGCCATCTTAAAGGTATGGGCTACGAACGCATCGGCGTGTATCAGCCTTAAGTCTTTACTGCAAAACACTTAAGGCAGTGATTATTATCGGCCTTGCACTTCTATTTCATGTACCTGAATCAGGCCAATATCCGCTGTCGCGGTTACTCTGAACCGAATAAAGCGAGCATCTGCACGGGATGTTAGGGTGCACGCAACTTTGCCAGAGCCAAGCGAGCTGCTGGAACAAGGAACATCTCCACCGACTAGCTGGGCGGTTGTGCGCCAATTAGTTCCATTGCTCGATATTTCAATTAATTGATCGGGATTTGAACTGCTAAATGTGGTGGAGTTTGTGTAGATAGTGATTGAGGAAATATTCTTCGAGGAGCCGAAGTCAATCGTCACGGCATCGTTAATGACATTACCCGCCCAAAAAGTGGAGGTTGTGGTGTCACCATCATTCACCAAGCCCGCATTATCGTTGTCATAGCTGGCTGTTGCGGAACCGCCGTTTGCCTGTAAAGCAACATTTATATCGCTTGACGAACCAATAAAATCATTGCTAGATCCTCCAGAAGATCCTCCACAGGCAACAAGTCCGAGAATGACTAATGCCACTACAGCGGATCGAATAAAAAAACTGAGATAATTCATTTGTACAACTCCTTACAATATCTCTAACCCGCTTTGAGCTGCGGTGTAGGGACGGTGATAACTTCCCTGATGCAAGGGGTATTATGAACCAAAGGCGCGGGATCATATCAAAACAAATATGAGATTGGTACTCCTTCACTCTGGATCTATCCATAATGAGGTAGCTCGCTTGGGCTTATCTATCGAGGCATAGTATACTCCGGTCGGGCGGCCTCACGGCCCAAGCGAATAGACATAGAGCAATCAAGGAGCGTTAATGACGACGATTGAGCCAACCAGCAAGGAACTCGGGCGCAGAGAGCAAAACAAACTTGCCAACCGAGCGGCTATTCTCAAAGCCGGTCTGGAAGTATTTTCAACTATAGGTTACGACGGCGCTACCATCACGGATTTGGTGAAAGCGAGCGGCTTATCGGTGGGAACATTTTATAACTATTATGGCGATAAAGACTCGGTTTTCTCTGAATTGGTGTCTGATCTGTTAGTGCAAATCAGACAGGGCTTAAACCATGCCAGGGATCGCGCAAGCTCACTCGACGAATTTATAATGGGGGCTTATCGAGACTATGGCAGATTAATTTCCAAGAGCCCCGGTATGCAGAGCTTGATTTCAAAAAACACCAATGCGTTCAGGCAATTTGTTTTTGGAGGCGGCGATATTGTCGGTATTATTGACGATCTGGAAAATGATATGCGCGAAGCGATCAAAAATGGCTTGTTACCTGACTTCCCTGTACGTTTGATGACATCTGCGATGATCGGGGCAGGCGCAGAGGTTTTTACCTTTGATAGCGATTACAACGAAACCGGCGCAGAAGAAAAAGCCGAGTTTTTGGGGAATTTGTTTCTGGGGGGAATTCAGCGCCTGGCCTCGCTGAGATAATCTTTTTGCCAAAATAGCGATGCCAAAGCCAATATCAGAGAGTCAGTATGGATATCAGCGAATATCGTCGAGAGTATATGAGCAAAGGACTGGATCGTGACACCTTGCTCGAAGATCCTGTCAATCAATTTGAGACATGGTTCAAGCAAGCGAGCGATGTCGGTATTCAGGATCCAAATGCCTTTAGTCTGGCCACTGTCGACCCTGATCATGGCCCGTCAGTTCGAACGGTGTTGCTCAAACTCTTTGATCAGCAAGGCTTTGTTTTTTTTACCAACTTCAACAGTCTCAAAGCAAAGCAAATTAAAAAATGCGACCAGGTCGCAATGCTGTTTCCCTGGCTGGCGCTTAACCGACAAGTAAAAATCGAAGGGCGCTGTGAAAAGATATCGACTGCCGAATCCCTCAAATATTTCACAACACGACCACGGGGTAGCCAAATTGGCGCGTGGTGCAGCGACCAGAGTGAAGCAATTGAATCGCGCGCATTTCTGGAGCAGAAATACCGGGAAATGACGCTAAAATTTAAAATGGGTTCGGTGCCTTTGCCTTCTTTCTGGGGCGGCTATCGTATTATTCCCGACATCTTCGAATTTTGGCAAGGGCGGGAAAACCGCTTGCATGACCGCTTTCAATTTACCCGTCAACATGAGCAATCGTGGCGCATTGAACGTCTGGCGCCGTAGTATGCGCCCAGCAATTCGGTTTTATTTTTGAAGCCGGGCTTTTAAGGCCTTCGCTTCCTGTGCCAGGCGAGTGTATTGCTTCTTGGATTGCTGATACTTGTTTTGCACTTCCGCCAAACTGGCGCTAAGTTCACTCACCGTGTTATTGGCAGCGGATAATTCGTTTTCTCTCAGTGAAATGGTGTCTTCAAGATGACGTACCTGATTTTTCTGATGTACCATTGATAACTCTGTTTTCTGAATGGCGCTGATTTGCGCCGTCAGCAATTCCTTGAAATTATCCAAGTCTCTCTGTTGGTAGTCGATAAATGCCTCGTTGACGTCGATGGTGAGGTAGTTATCTTCTAGCTGAGTGTTTAGTTTAGACAGTTGGCTTGAAAGCATACCAACGGAAACAGACAGGCCTGCCTTTTCCGCTTCACTGGTTTCCTGGTTATTTTTCAGCTGTTTGATTTCAGACTGCAACTGCTCGGTGGTGTTCGTCAGTTCAGAGAGCATTTTTTTGGTTTTTTTGAGCTGTGTTTTTTTATCGAGCAGCGCTGTCGAATTATCACGCATTTCCTCCTGAGTAAAACTCAAAATTTGAGCGAGTTTATCAATATTTTCCGAGGCTAGCGTGATCTGCTCATAGTGCTTGTCTTTCTGGTCTAGCTGATTAAACGCTACATAGCCGGCGACAACACCGGCCAACAATAGTGTCGGAATGAGAAAGCGTTTGGGCTGTTGACGCTTGGCTTCGAACAGCCTTTGTGTTTCGGCAAATGTCAGTTTTTCATGATCAAATGCGCGCTTATCTTGTTCGACACTTTGTTCTCGCTTGATTAAATCCTGCGCTTTAAGCTGATTGGCGCGCTCTTTTTCAGCAACACTTTGCTGGTGAGCTTTAATGCGCTCTTCCGTTAATTGCTGTTGCTGCTCCTGGCGAGAGAGTGCTTCTTGTTGTTGCTTTAAAGCGCGTATTTTTTGCTCAAGCTCTGTTTCTTCAGGCGACGCCATGGATCACGGGCTCCTTTAACATCTTGGGAGTGAGAATGACTGAATGTCTAAAGACTAAGCATAGCCTATCCCATGCTTTTAACAAAAATGCCATGCTGTCACAATGCTTCGAGCTTGGCATAGGACAATACCAGCCATTTCGTATCATGCTCAAGAAAGTTGACCTGAATTCTGGCATGAGGACCGCTGCCTTCATAATTTAATACGGTGCCTTCGCCAAATTTCCCGTGTCGAACCCGTTGCCCAAGATGGAATGCCGAGGCATCTTCTTCAAATCCGCTGCTCGGGCCTCGTGAAAACGAGACCGGCCGGGAAACGGTATTTCGTATCCGCACTTCCTGTATCAGGTTAGACGGTAACTCTCGAACAAACCGAGACACCGGGTGGCTTTTTTCCTGGCCATAAAGTCGTCTTGATTCGGCATGGGTCATCACCAGTTTTTCCATTGCCCGAGTGATGCCAACATAACAAAGGCGGCGCTCTTCTTCCAGACGACCCGGTTCCTCAATTGACATTTGATGCGGGAACAGACCTTCCTCCACACCCGCCATCAATATCAGCGGGAACTCCAGACCTTTAGCCGAATGCAGCGTCATCATCTGCACGCAATCCTGGTGTTCATCAGCCTGTCGCTCGCCCGCATCGAGCGCCGCCTGGCTGATAAATTCGGCAAGCGGTGAAAGATCCTCATCCTCCGTTTGATAATCACCGGTGGCGTTAATAAGTTCAGCCAGGTTCTCCAGTCTCGCCTGCCCCTTTTCGCCCTTTTCTTTGCCATGAAAGGCTTTCAGACCAGATGCCTCGATGACTTGCTCAGTCAGCTGTTGTAATGAAAGCTGATTTTGCAATGTGCTGAAATTTTCAATCATCTCGATAAATTGTGTCAGCGAGCTTGCGGCTTTCCCCCTCATCAAACCCGATCGAAGTCGATCTATCGTTGCCTGCCAAAGTGAGACCGACTGCTCACGGGCGTGCCCCCGTATATCGGTCAGGGTTTTGGTGCCAACGCCTCGAGTCGGAACATTCACCACTCGCTCGAAAGCGGCATCGTCGTGAGGGTAGTAAATCAGTCGCAGATAAGCCAAAGCGTTACGTATTTCCTGTCGATCATAGAAACGCAAGCCGCCAAAAATACGGTAGGGGATCGACTGCCGAATCAATGATTCTTCGATGACACGTGACTGCGCATTGGAACGATAAAGAATCGCCGACTCTGATCGGAGCCTGCCCTGGTCTACCCAGGCGCTGACCCTATCTGCAATATAATTAGCCTCGTCCAGTTCATTAAAGGCAGCATACAAATCGATCGGCTCGCCTTCTTCGCCGTCGGTCCAAAGCTGTTTACCCATTCGACCACAGTTATTGCTGATCAGGGCGTTGGCAGCCTCCAGAATCGTTTGGGTCGAACGGTAGTTTTGTTCCAGGCGAATTAGTAGCGGGCTTTTAAAATCATGTTGAAACTGTTGAATATTCTCAATTTTGGCGCCACGCCAGCCATAAATAGACTGATCATCGTCACCCACCACCATGATGGGAATCTGCTTGCCTGCCAATACTCTCAACCAGGCATATTGGATGGTGTTGGTATCTTGAAACTCATCGACCAACAAGTAGTTAAAACGACTCTGGTAGTGGGCCAGCAGAGCTGGGTTGTTTAGCCATAATTCATGAGATCGCAATAACAGTTCACCGAAATCGACCAGCCCGGATTGTTGGCATTGTTGCTCATAACGTAAATAGAGGTCTGTCATGGTGCGGTCATAAACAGACTGGCTGCCAGGCAAATAGACAGCCCTGACGCCTTCATCTTTTTTGCTATTAATGAAGTGCTGAACCTGCTTGGGTGGAAAACGACTCTCGTCAACCGAAAGTTCGCGCATAATGCGTTTAACGATACGCAGCTGATCATCCGAATCCAGGATCTGGAAATTTTCAGGCAGATCCGCATCGTGTGAATGGGCTCGCAGCAAACGGTGGGCAATGCCATGAAAGGTTCCCAACCACATGCTTCGGGCAGGAATATCCAGTAATTTCTCGATTCGACCTCGCATTTCCTTGGCCGCTTTATTGGTAAAGGTAACGGCCATAATCGCAGACGGCGTGAGTCGTTCGATCTCCATTAGCCAGGCAATGCGGTGCACCAATACACGGGTTTTTCCGCTTCCGGCACCCGCGAGTACTAATAGATTCTGCATTGGCGCCGCCACAGCTTCGCGTTGCGCATCGTTCAAATCATCAAGTATATGGGAGACATCCATGGTTAATGTGATTCTGGAGAAATGAATTTAGCCGACAAGTATATCAGTTGAATTGAACCATCCCCATCCTATCGCGTGCATATTCCAGATATTCCGTTTTTTGAGTTTATTTCGGGTTACAATGGCGCGTTATTTCCAATAAAAAAAAGCCCCTTGCAATGTCGAAAGAGTTATTTGAACGTTTTTCCTGCTGCTCAGCTCAGGCCTCGATACCTGCGCAAGACCGGATCACGTTTTATGGATTGACGCTGATCTCACCGTTGATCTGGTGGGTGGAGTTGGCGAGCCTCGGTTCCTTATGGCTGTTGGTAGCGGCTAATCTGGTCTTCTCAGCCTGGCAATTGTGGAAAGCCTGGCAAGATGATAACGCAAGACGGCAAACGAACCGGACCCCATCCTCTTTTGAAAATCGTATCGATACGATGGCTCCATTGGTCTGCGGCGTGGTCTGGATGAGTCTGATTTGGATGTCCGCGACCCCGGGTTCAGATAGTCTTTCCGTGTTCGTCCTGCTTTCGGCGTTGATGCTGCTTGCGATCATGCCATTTGGCATTATTGCGACCGTGTTTTTTTCAGTTCCCGTCTTGTTGGTGGCAAACGGTTTGATACTTGACGGTTCATGGGAAAACCGTATCCGTACCACATTGCTGCTAAATACGACCTTTATGGTTTTTGTTTACGTGTCAGCGCGCCTTACCCGGCTGAACTCCCATTCAGAATCGCCTTCAGAAACGCGCGAAGTAGAATTACTGATGCAGGAGATTGAAACCCAGCGAGAATCCATTTGCCAAGCCGAAAAAATTCGTTTGGATCTGGAACATGATTTAGCGATGCGGGAGCGAGATCGGGAGTTAACGATACGGGAACGAACCAAAGAACTCCGGGATGCCAATACTCAACTGAGCCAGCAGATTGCTTTACGCAAGACCATTGGTGATGCGCTGGTAAAGAGTCAGACACGTTTGACACAGGCGATTGATGCCTCTCATTTGGGGCTGATTGACTGGGATGTTGCTCAGGGGCAATTCTATCAATCAGCCTTCCACAAGCTGTTTGGCGATAAAGAGCAAAGTTCAGAGCTGGTCATTCAGACACTAAAAAGCGTGATACACCCTGCCGACTACATTGAAGTCCGCGATACCTTAAATGCCTGCTTGAAAGGCGAACGGATGGAATATGTGCTTCAGTATCGCGTGGTGCACGAAGATGATAACAGCAGTGAGTCGTGGCTTTGGATCGAAGAATGCGCCAAGGTTGTCGATAGTGATGCAAAAGGACAGGCGGCACGGATTCTGGGTACGCGACGTAACATTCAGTCAGAGGTATCGCGCGATGAGCAGGTGCGTCTGGCGAAATCAGTGTTTGACCATACCTCAGAAGGCGTGTTTGTACTGGACCATAATGCGCATTTTTTATCGGTTAATCCCGCCTACTCTGAGATTACCGGTCGCAGCAGCAAAAGACTGGTCGGGCATGCGATCCAGGCGGTGAGCGAAACACCGCAAAAGGAAGAGGTGTATACCCAGTTGTTTAAAGAAGTGGCTGAGCACGGGCGCTGGCAAGGCGAGTTACTTGAGAAACGCCATCATGGCGATTACTTCCCTCAATGGATGCAAATCAATGCCATTCTCGATGAGCGCGGTGCCATAAAATATTATGCAGGACTGGTATCTGACCTTTCAGACCGTAAAGCCGCCGATGAGAAACTGGATTATCTGCTCAACTACGACGACCTGACCAAACTGGCAAATCGTATTCAGTTTAAAGACCAGCTGCATCGCGCGCTACTTCGCTACAAAGATCAGCAGGTGCCTTTTGCGCTGGTGCTGATTGATATCGATCGCTTTAAACAATTCAATGACAGTTTCGGTCATGACGAGTCTGACAGTTTGTTGTGCTCGGTCGCAGAGCGCTTATCCAAAAGCGTTCAAAAGGTCGATATTCTCGCGCGAGTGGGCGGTAACGAATTTGCCTGTATTGTTGCCTGCAGCCCGACCTTCGATATCCACAGCTTCGCGCAACGCCTATTTCTCAGCGTCACTCAGGGTCATTATGAAGTGGCCGGGCAAGAAGTTGTTTTGTCTTGCAGTATCGGCGTTGCTCAGGTGCCAGAGAACACTCAGGATTTCGAAACACTGATGCAATTTGGCGCGTTGGCGGTACAGAAGGCCAAGTATCAGGGGGGTGGCCGAGTTCAGTTGTTTGATGAGTCGCTAAAGTCTTTTTCGCGTCAACGTATGGAAATTGAACAAGAACTGCGAAAGGCTCTGAGTCAGCAGGAGCTTGAAGTCTACTACCAGCCAAAGCTGGATTTGGCCCAGGAGCGCATCACCTCGCTGGAAGCGCTGATTCGCTGGAATCACCCCGTCAGAGGTTTCATCTCGCCTGAAGAGTTTGTCAATATCGCAGAAGAAAGCGGACTGATTTCTGAACTCGGGTCATATGTTCTGCAAACGGCATGCGATCAAACACAACAATGGGCCGGCAAAGGCTTGGGGCAGCTGAATGTTTCAGTCAACCTGTCACCGCGACAATTAAGAGAAACCGGGCTACGAGAACTGGTTTCAGCGACGCTTGAAGCCACCCATATTCCCGCTGAAAACCTTGAGCTGGAACTGACTGAAAGTGCCATCATGGAAGATACCAAGGGTGCCATTGCGCTGCTGCACGAATTACAGATGATGGGTATTAAAATATCGGTCGATGACTTTGGCACTGGTTATTCCTCTCTCAGTTATCTAAAAGAGTTACCGGTGAATACCTTGAAAATCGATCGTTCTTTTATCGATGGCGTCGAGGATTCCAAGTCACAAAAAGCCATTGTCAAAGCGATTATCGTACTGGGCGATAGTCTGGGTTTACAGATTGTCGCCGAGGGCGTTGAAAATGATGCTCAACTTGAATTACTTCAACACTACGGTTGCGATTTGATTCAAGGCTATCTGGTATCGAAACCCTTAAATGTCGCGGATATGGAACAAATGCTGACGCAACAGAAAAAGACGACGAGTCTGCCAACCAGTTTATAATGATGGACTCAGTTGCCCTGGATAAACGGGTTAATCTACTCCCATTCTATGCCAGTAATAGCCTCCGTTAAATATTCATCAATAAACTCAGGCTCGGATAACACTCTGATGCTATCCGGAATATTTTGCAGCGCCTGGGGAGTCACCAGCTCACTGGTGACCAGTAAGGTCGTCAGGTTATTCACTTTTCGCCCGATGACTGCACCCGCTTCAACTGCAAGTTCGGTGAGGTATTCGATTTCATCTTCATGTATCGCTTCAAACCCGGACATGTTCAGCGGCCCCATAAAGACCACTACTTGTCGGTCGAGCGTTCTGTGTTCGCTTAACATAGGCACCTCCTGTAAAAAGCGCTATTTGAACTGCGCTTTCTGGGTTAAAGTTTAGTTGTTGTCAGAACATTTTGTTCCAATAAATTCGACTATCGAAAGTGATGCTAAGACGGTTTTAGTTTAAGAGGTGAAGTTTAAGAAGTGGAATTAGTTGCGGTGGGCGGCAAACTTAAGACGCCACACCGAGAATGAAACGCTGAAAATCGCTTTCATCTTAATAGTCAACGTCATCTTGAATGCTCAATCGATCGGTCGATGAGGCGAGTTGACTGGCCGAAGAGGCGTCTGATCCAAGCTTGATCAGCAGTCTCAAGTCGTTGGCAGAGTCTGCATAAGCCAACGCATCTTCATAGGTGATGTCTCCTGCCGCGTAGAGGTCATACAGTGCCTGATCAAAGGTCTGCATACCAATATCACGAGACTTGGTCATCAGCTCTTTCAGCTTATGAACTTCTTTTTTCCGTATAAGATCGGCACACAAGGGTGTATTCAGCAGGACTTCGATGACCGCTTTTCGCCCCTTGCCATCCGGGGTGGGTACCAGCTGCTGTGCAACGATGGCCTTGAGGTTCAGCGACAAGTCCATCCATATTTGATTTTGCTGTTCAGCAGGGAAAAAGTTAATGATTCTATCCAGCGCCTGATTCGAATTATTCGCGTGTAGCGTTGCCAGACACAGATGGCCCGTTTCTGCGAAGGTGACAGCGTATTCCATGGTATCTTTACTCCGGATCTCGCCAATCATGATCACATCAGGTGCTTGTCGCAGGGTATTTTTTAACGCAACTTCAAAGTTGTCGGTATCGATGCCAACCTCTCGCTGAGTAACAATGCAGCCTTCGTGCTGATGAATGTACTCGATTGGATCTTCAATCGAAATGATATGGCCTTTGCTATTTCGATTTCGGTGCCCAATCATCGATGCCAGTGAAGTCGATTTACCGGTACCCGTGGCGCCAACAAAAATAATCAGGCCTCGTTTCGTCATCGAGAGTGAGTTAATGACCTCCGGTAAACCGAGATCTTCAATTCTGGGAATGTTGGTCTCTATGCGTCGAAGTACCATACCGCACAGATTGCGCTGATAAAATGCGCTGACCCGGAAGCGGCCAATTCCTCGAGCGCTGATCGCGAAATTGCATTCATTATGTTCGGTGAATTCATTACGTTGCTTTTCATTCATGACATCAAAGATGATTTCCCGGCATTGCTCAGGCGTCAAAACCTGCTTGGTGACAGGCACAATTTTGCCGTGAATTTTGATACTGGGGGCAACGCCGACTGTGATAAACAGATCAGAGCCACCTTTTTCAACCATGATCTTTAGTAATTTTTCGAAATCCATTTTTCGTCCTCTACTGACTTTTCCCGTGGCACATTACGCCCTAGGTACCTGTCTGAGAATAGACTGATCTGCTGCGACCAAGCCAGTTTGAGTCATTTTTTATCCAATTTTTAGTTAAATAGGCCCATTATTCGCCTAAAAATTGAACAAAAAATGACTCAAACTGACTTGCTCTCGCAACGATCGCTATTCTCAGACAGGCACCTAGAAGTTCTCAGGAATTTTTGCTTTTTCTTTCGCAGTGCCTCGTGTAATTAAACCTTTACTCAACAGATTCTGCAGACATTGATCCAGTGTCTGCATACCAATATTCGCACCGGTCTGAATAGCGCTATACATCTGGGCGATCTTGTCTTCGCGTATCAGATTTCGAATCGCAGCAGTACCGATCATAATTTCATGTGCTGCCACCCGACCGCCATTGGTTTTTTTCAATAGTGTTTGTGAGATAACGGCCTGCAATGATTCCGATAGCATCGAGCGAACCATTGATTTTTCTTCAGCGGGGAATACATCCACAACCCGGTCAATGGTCTTTGCCGCAGAGGTGGTGTGCAAGGTACCAAACACCAGGTGACCGGTTTCAGCCGCCGTCAAAGCCAGACGTATCGTTTCAAGATCTCGTAACTCGCCGACCAGAATAATATCGGGGTCTTCACGTAATGCCGAACGCAGGGCCTCGTTGAAACCGAGTGTGTCGCGGTGAACTTCCCGCTGGTTCAACAGGCACTTTTTGCTTTCGTGAACAAATTCAATAGGATCCTCGATCGTAAGGATATGGTCATAGCGATTGTCATTAATATAGTCGATCATCGCGGCCAGGGTAGTCGACTTACCCGAGCCAGTTGGCCCGGTGACCAGTACCAGACCACGGGGAACGTCTGCAATATCTTTAAATACCTGGCCCATCCCCAGATCTTCCATCGTAAGCACCTTGGACGGGATGGTTCGAAACACCGCACCGGCACCACGATTCTGGTTAAAGGCATTGACCCTGAAACGCGCAACACCAGGCACTTCAAATGAGAAATCAGTTTCGAGAAACTCCTCGAAATCTTTGCGCTGCTTGTCATTCATAATGTCGTATATTAATGAATGAACTTGCTTATGTTCCATTGCCGGTAAATTAATACGACGTACATCGCCATCGACTCGAATCATCGGTGGCAAACCTGCAGACAGGTGTAAATCAGAAGCGCCTTGCTTGGCGGAAAAGGCGAGCAGTTCAGTAATATCCATTATGGTCCTCTAAAGGAATGGCAATTTGTGTAAATAGTTGTGAATGTTTCCGGTTTTTGCTCAAATGACGATGGATTCAAGCGGGGCTTTATGTTCAGCATAGCAGACAACCTTCAGAACGTTAGACAAAGAATAAAAAAATCAGTGCAGAGAGCTGGGCGAAATACTGACTCTGTCAGTCTGCTGGCGGTGACTAAAACCAAAGACGCCGATGTACTGAATGAGGCCATCGAAGCGGGGCTTTACCGTTTTGGCGAAAGCTATGTTAACGAGGCCTTAACCAAGCAAGACGCGTTGGCGAAGCTTTGCTCGCCAGCGCAGTTGCAAAGCGTCGAATGGCACTTTATCGGCCCAGTACAATCCAACAAAACCCGATTGATTGCGCAGCATTTTGATTGGGTGCAAAGTATTGACCGGCGTAAGATAGCCGATCGCTTAAATGACCAGCGTCCAACAGAGATGGCCCCTGTCAATGTTTGCATTCAGGTGAATATTAGTCATGAACGGACCAAGTCGGGGCTCGGACTCGATGAAGTCGAGGCGATGGCTGAATATATCAATACCTTGTCTCAGCTAAAACTGAGAGGGCTGATGGCCATTCCCATGGCGAGCAAAGACACGGATCCGTCTCTCGAGCAGCTAAGAATGTCATTTAAAGCAATGCGCCAGGCTTTCGAAACATTACAATGCCGGTATCCCGATGTTGACACGCTTTCAATGGGCATGTCATCAGATATCGAAAGCGCCATTGCATGTGGCTCCACCATGGTCAGGGTGGGTAGAGCACTATTTGGTAAACGATAAACGATAAACGATAAACGATAAACGATAAACGATAAACGATAAACCCTGGCGGTAAACGAACAGCGGTTCAGTCAGGCAAGTATACACGTTAAGAGAGAATGAAATTGAAAGACAGTAAAATTTGTTTTATCGGTGCCGGGAATATGGCGAGTTGTATTATTGGTGGTTTGATAAAGGACGGATTCCCCCCAGCGCAAATTATTGCCAGTGACCTTTCAGCTGACAATTTGAAGCGCTTGCATGATCGCTTTGGCATACGCGTTGATTCCAGTAATCAGCAGGCGGTTGCATCGGCAGGTATTGTGGTATTGAGCGTTAAGCCGCAAGTATTAAAAGTGGTTTGCGAAGATATCGCCGGCGCTTTGTCACACCGCCCCATGGTCATCTCGATTGCAGCGGGAATAGAACTGGAAAGTATCAATCGCTGGCTCGGGGGCGATCTTCCATTGGTACGCTGTATGCCAAACACGCCAGCCCAGGTTTTGAAAGGTGCCAGTGGTTTAATTGCCAATGAGCACGTTAGCGATCGCCAAAAACAAGCGGCTACCACCTTGTTTTCCGCCATCGGTATTACCGAATGGCTTGAAACCGAGCAACTAATGCATGCCGTCACCGCATTGTCGGGGAGTGGCCCCGCGTATATTTTTTTGGTGATTGAAGCAATGGAGGCTGCTGCAGTCAAACTGGGAGTTGCACCCGAAACAGCACGCAAGCTCGCCGCACAAACTGTTACCGGTGCCGCTGAAATGGTACTTGGGAGTGAATTGGAACCGGCACAACTCAAGCGCAACGTCATGTCGCCCGGTGGCACAACAGAACGGGCCATTCAGGTGTTTGATCAGCAAGGGCTGGCTGCCATTTTCGAGCAGGCAATCAACGCGGCGGCTGAGCGCTCTGAAACACTGTCGGAACAACTTAAAGGCTAAAACCCGCAAACAGGAAGCAACGTGAAACTAAAATTATTGCTGACCGGCAACGAATTAATGACGGGCGATACCATCGACAGCAACTCGGCGATGATTGCTCAGATGTGCCTGGATCAAGGGGTACAGGTTCACTACAAAGCGTGCGTTTCAGATGATTTGTCACAACTCGTTAATGAAATTCGACGCTTAACCATAGAGACCGACGTGTTGATTATCAATGGAGGGCTCGGGCCCACGCAAGACGACCTGACGGCCCAGGCTCTGGCTCAGGTGATGGGCGTGGAACTTGAAGAACACCCCGAAGCCCTGGCCCACGTGAAGGCTTGGTGTACAGCACGCCACTATGAATTGAGTGAGGCAAATCGTAAGCAGGCTTTTTTACCCAAAGGCATTTCGCTGGTCGCAAACCCTGAAGGCACAGCGGTCGGCTTTAAAGCGAACATTAACGGATGCTTGACCATCTGTACCCCAGGCGTTCCGCACGAACTACGGGCAATGCTTAAACAACAGATTTTAACTGAACTCAGCGCAATGCTGCCCGCTAACATAAAGCCTGAGCGTAGCCGGTTGAGGGTTTTTGGTTTTGGTGAGTCAAGCTTACAGCAGCATATTAGCGATACCTATCCTGATTGGCCCGAGCAAGTCGAACTTGGTTTCAGGGCCTCGCTGCCGCTCATGGAGGTGAAGCTCAAGGTCGATTATGCCGAGCATCATTCATTGCTGCAGCAATGGCGGGCAAACATGCGCACTTTGCTGGGTGATCACCTGGTGACGGAAGACCATCGCTCGATGGCTGAGGTTGTGATCGACTTATTGCAGGCTCAGGGTAAAAAGATAACGTGTGCTGAATCGTGTACCGGTGGCTTGATTGCCTCAATGATCACCGGGGTAAGTGGCGCGTCGACGGTATTTGAGGCCGGTTTCGTGACTTACGCGAACGAAATTAAATCCAGGGTGCTTGGCGTCTCTGAAAGTGATTTGGCAGCACATGGTGCCGTTAGTGAAACGGTCGTGCGCCAAATGTTGTCAGGAGCGCTTGAGGCCAGTGGCGCAGACATTGGTGTGGCGGTTTCAGGCATTGCCGGGCCAGATGGCGGCAGTGCCGAAAAACCGGTCGGTACCGTCTGGATAGCCTGGGGTGATCAAAATGCGATGCATACCAGGGCGTTTTATTTCCCTGGAAAACGCATTTTCTTCCAAAAAATGATTGCGGCCCTGGCACTGGATCTGCTCCGCAGAGAGCTGCTTCAATCAAAAGAAACTCCCGACTATTTTGAACGTATAAAGCGGTAAACCCAAATGATGACTATTTGAGCCTCTTGCAAAACGCGTGAGCGGCAATCTGCTGCCTCACGTTGAGTTTTGTAAAAGGCTCTTTTTACCAAATCGTAAATAGATAAAGGTAGGTTATGCCTAAAGCAAATGAGATAAAAAAAGGCGATGTCGTGTCGCTGAACAAACAGCTAATGCAGGTTAAAGATATTGAGGTACAGAGCCCAAGTGCGCGCGGCGCTTCGACACTGTACAAGATGCGCTTTCACACGATTCAGAGCAAAGCAAAGTATGAACAGCGTTTTAAGGGCGATGAGATTCTGGAACGAATCGAGATGTCCAGACGTCCGGTAAGCTATTCTTATGATGATGGCCAGGCACTAGTCTTTATGGATGACGAGGACTTCAGTCAATATGCGCTGGATAAAATCGATCTGGAGGAAGAACGCTTATTCATTTCCGAGTCAATCAAAGGTTTGTTAGCCTTGGTTGTTGATGGCGAAGTGATTGGCCTGGAACTTCCGCAATCGGTCGAAATGGAAGTGACTGAAACCGCACCAGCCATCAAAGGTGCCTCTGCCAGCGCACGGACCAAACCTGCAGAGTTTGCGACAGGCTTGATCATTCAGGTGCCCGAGTACCTGGCACCAGGCGAGCGCGTCAAGATAAACACCACCGAAAAGAAATTTATGGGGCGAGCAGATTAACGATTGTGTGCCGTTATTCGTAACGGCACAAATAGGCGGTATCTTGTTTAACCTGTATATCGAACGAGGCGTTGGCTTCGACGGTAAACGTCTGTCCGTCCTGAAAGGATTCAAAGTCACTTGAACCGGGTAGCTTTACCCGTAACTCACCGCTGACAATGGTCATGTATTCTTTCTGGCTGGTGCCGAAGGTATAATCACCTGCCGCCATCACGCCCACTGTGGCGGGTAGTGTTGATGATTGAAAAGCGATTGATTTGACCTTGCCATCAAAGTACTCATTTACGTCTAACATATTTTTCTCTCATTGAATTTATGCGGCATATTATCCTAAAAACAGCAGTTGGATCACGATAGTTCAGGCAATTTCCTGGTGCATCTGCCGGTTTTGCGCTCAACGGCTGTTTTTAGGGCTATCATAGTACCCCATCAAGTCGAGGACAAAACGATGGCAAAAGCATTCACGGAAACCACCATCGATTTAATTCGCCATGGCGAACCGGTAGGCGGTCAAAAGCTGCGAGGAACTCAGGATGACCCGCTGTCTGAAGCCGGCTGGCAGCAAATGCGTCGTAGTGTTGGTGCCTATGATCAATGGACTCGCCTGGTCAGTTCCCCTTTATCTCGCTGCCATGCCTTTGCGGAGGAGCTAAGACAGAATCTTGGTTTGGATCTTGACATAAATGAGGCGTTTCGCGAAATTGATTTTGGCGTGTGGGAAGGTTTAGCAATAACGGAATTGATGGTACGCGAACCAAATGCCCTCAGGAATTACTGGCAAAACCCTGAGCAACATGCCCCAAGTGGCTCGGAACCCATGTCGAAATTTGTCGAGCGCGTGCACCTGGCCTGGGATCATCTGATTGATCAACACCAGGGAGAACATACCTTATTGGTCTGTCACGGGGGCGTCATCCGCGCGATACTGGTACGGGTATTGGGAATGCCGATAGAGAATTTATGGAACTTCGATGTCCCTTATGGCAACGTAAGCCGGGTGGTGTATCGTCATTTTCCCGATGGCGGGCAAACCGCTCAATTGCGGTTTCATCAACGCCAGATTTGATCATTATTTAGACCTTTGAGCCTTTTGCAAAACTCGTGAGCGGCAATTAAAAGAATGAGTATCGAATTAATCATTGCATTTATAACGGCATCTTCACTCATCAGCCTCTCTCCCGGGGCAGATAATATTTTCGTGCTGACGCAATCTGCATTATACGGTTGTAAATCTGGTCTAATGGTGACGCTAGGTCTCTGTACCGGTTTAATCGCTCATACTCTGGCGATCGCTTTAGGTGTTTCGGCACTTTTTCAAGCCTCACCAACCGCGTTCACCGCTCTCAAAATAATAGGCGCTATTTACCTGCTTTATTTAGCATGGCGGGCATTCACCGCTTCAAAAGCAGAGATGTCGACATCAAGCAGTACGGTGCGTTCTGCAAAAAAACTGTATCTGCGCGGTATACTTATGAATGTGACGAATCCCAAGGTCTCTATTTTCTTTCTGGCTTTTCTACCTCAATTTACCTCTCCCGAGAATGGCGCGCTGGTGATGCAGTTTTTTATGTTAGGTGCCATCTTTATCATCGTAGCTCTGTTAATTTTCAGTGCTATTGCATACCTTTCCGGCGCCATTGGGCATTGGTTCAGTCATTCGATAAAAGGCCAGATTTATTTAAACCGAATCGCTGGCACCGTGCTTGCCGGTCTTGCGTTAAAATTAGTCACCACAAGCAGTAATGCCTAACAGCAGGATCTTCGCTACGGCTCATTATGGCGGCTTTCGAGCTTGACGTGGGTCAAGGCGATGAATGACGGCTAGGAATACACTAATACTCCACCCTCGGGAACCAGCCGGAATATTAGGATGAAATCGCTTTTGGCGGCAACGAATTTGGTGCCGCTATTAAATAAATATGATGTTTATGGGCCTAGGTATACCTCCTACCCTACTGCGCTTCAGTTTAGTGAAGGCTTCGGCGAGAGCGACTATCGCTATCATGCTCAGAGCAGCAACGAGCTGCCTTTGCCCAAACCGCTATCCATTTATGTTCATGTGCCTTTTTGCAAGTCGCTTTGTTATTACTGTGGTTGCAATAAAATTATTACCCATAAACAGCAAGCGGCATCAGACTACCTGGATTATTTGTATCGTGAAATCAAAATGCATGGTAAACACTATGCAGATGACCGCCTGGTGCAACAGATTCACTTTGGAGGCGGCACGCCGACCTTTCTAAGCATTTCTCAGCTTAGGGAAGTCATGGAAGTGATTGCACAGTCATTTCACTTAGGCTTGCCAGACAGTCTCGAGATTGGCATTGAAATAGACCCTCGTACCGTGACGCCAGAGCAAATGACTGAACTGGTTAAAATGGGCTTCAATCGAATCAGTATTGGTGTTCAGGATTTTGATCCAGATGTTCAGCAAGCGATAAATCGCGTCCAAAGCAAAGCGCAGGTCGAAGCCGTCATTCAGTCTGCTCGTGACAATCAGGTTGACTCGATATCGATAGATGTCATTTACGGCCTGCCCAAACAGTCAGAAGCCAGTTTTTCAAGTACGCTGGATGAAGTGGTTCGAATTCGTCCCGACAGAATTGCCTTATACAACTACGCACATATGCCTCAGCGCATTCCAGCGCAACGCTTGATTCAGACCGAAGACTTGCCTACATCAGGTGAAAAGCTGGCAATTTTTACCGAGAGTATTCGCCGTTTAACCGAGGCCGGTTACGTCTATATCGGTATGGATCACTTTGCATTACCGACCGACAGCCTGTCAAAAGCACTTGAAAATGGAGGGCTGCAACGAAATTTTCAAGGTTACTCTACGCATGCAGATTGTGATGTTATCGGTGTTGGTATCAGCGCGATTAGTCGCATTGGTGACGGCTATAGTCAAAATGTCACGGAATTTTCCAGGTACAAGGAATTACTGGACAAGGGTGCTCAGCCAATTAAAAAAGGCGTCAGTCTAAGTGACGATGACCGAATCAGAGCTGATCTGATTCAACAAATTATGTGTGATGGTAGCATTAATTATCGTGACTTTGGCGAGACCCATGACATCTTCTTTAATCAGTATTTTAAAGAAGATCTGGCCAGTCTGAACGATCTGGAAAACGATGAATTAATTGAGCTGACTGACTCAGGCTTCAACGTAACGCCAAAAGGACGTATCTTCTTAAGAAATATTGCAATGAAGTTTGATGCGTATTTTAATCAAACGACACTACAGAATACTGAGCAGCCAAGGTATAGTAAGACGATCTAAATTAATTGTGTGATCGTGGTGTTCTAACAATGGCGAACCCGGCTACTTGTATTTCTCCTTCTTTTTTAAAATGCAGCCAATGCTCGTTGGGCAAATTATGCCTGCCTGTCGGCCTGGATACTCAGGATATGGTCGCGCTAGAGCATATTATCGACAACTCTGCCCCCTTCAAGGAAAACGAAAAAGTTTATCTTTCGGAACAGCGTTTTGAAAAAATCTATGCCGTTAAGTCAGGCATGTTCAAAACCGTTGTGATTGATGTTAATGGCTCTGAACGTATTATCGGCTTTCATCTGCCTGGCGAACTGTTTGGACTGGATGCAATCTATCCCCAGAAATATATTTCCTCCGCTGTTTCTCTGGGAACATCATCGGTGTGCGGCATTAATTATAACGATTTGGAGCGTTTGGCAATGAGACTGCCCTCGTTGCAACGCCAGCTGTTCAGTTTAATGAGCAAGGAAGTCCATGCCTCGCAATCGATGGTAATGGATAATTCGGCAGAACAAAAATTAGCCGCGTTTATTCTGACCTTGTCATCGCGCTACAAGCAGCGCGGTTATTCTGAATCACGCATCAATCTTATTATGCCTCGGCGTGATATTGCCAACCATTTGAATATGGCGGCCGAAACGGTGAGTCGTTTGTTTAAACGCTTCCAGAAAGAAGGCCTGCTGGAAATAAAGCGTACCGATTTGTGCATACTTGATAAAGCAGCATTGCAGAAGTTGGCCGGTTACCCCCCTGCTTGTTAGATCAACGCTGAGTGCATTAGGAAAAGAATATGAAGAAGCTGTTAGTGCTGGCCGTTGTTGTGGTAACGGGTTGGACGTCCCTTCACTACGCTGGCGATTACTATCGCTATGAATTCTATGACTGGGCGGTTCGCTTCGAATCATCAAAAGCACGGCTAGACCTTAAATCCCAAATGTTGGGCGATGCCCAATTTTTTTACCTGGAGGGACCAAAACAAACTGGTCAGCAAAGCATTGTTCTGTTGCACGGGTTTGGCGCAAGCAAAGAAAACTGGGTGCGCTTCGCTTCACATTTAACGCAGCGTTATCATGTTGTGGCACTCGACTTGGCCGGCCACGGTGAAAATCCGCGTGATATGTCCAAAACGTATGGGTTTAACAATCAGGTTGAATTTGTTCGTCAGATGGTCGAAGCGCTCGGTATCGCGCGTTTTTACCTGGCAGGTAACTCGATGGGAGGCGCCATTTCATCTTTGTATGCGGCGCGTTATCCGGATCAGGTTCTGGCGGCTGTATTAATTAGCCCGGCGGGTGTACATGATATTCCATCAACAATGGACGACTTGCTGGCAAAAGGTGAAAACCCGCTGATCGCAGAGAGTGTGCAGGATTTTGAAAACTTGCTGGACTTCGTGATGGAGGACAAACCCTTTATCCCCGCGCCAATTTTGAAAGTCGAGGCTGAAAAAGCAGTTCGTCGAATCGCAATCAATCATAAGATATTTGACGACCTTCGCACAGATATCGTCCGAGGCCTGGCATCACAGCTGAAAACGATCAAGGCGCCGGTGTTAATTATCTGGGGACAACAGGATCGCGCCATCAACGTCGCCAACATAGATCGATACGCTGCGTTAATACCAAATGCACAGAAACTGATACTGCAAGATATTGGCCATTTGGCGATGCTCGAGTCCCCTAAATTCTCAGCCCTGGCGATGCTGGATTTTATTTCGACTGATTAGGGCCTGTTTACATACTTTCGAAGGAAATCTAATGTGCTTTCAGAGGCATCTTTAAAATAAAGGCCCAGGTTAAAACCGTCTTTGGTGACCGAACTGTGTTTCACCTGTGCGATGACTCTGAAGTTCTTCTTGCTGCCGTTATAAAAAGCGCTGATCTCAAGAATGATTCGAGTATTGAATTTAATATCGTCCTGCGTCGATACAGAGGCCCCTCTTTCGGAAACATCGCGTGTTCGACCGGTCAATACTTGTTTGCTCTGGGTCGTCAGAACACATGCCCAGCGTGCAGCACGTCGTGGATGTTGTCGACGCTCATGTTGCTCGGGTGAGGCAATGGTTTCCGGGGTGATTTCAGCGGTGTCATCGATGAAGCCCGATACAGTATTATTGTCTAAAGGCATCCCATCTTTCCCCGGTTAGTTGGCGTGAAATCTAAAAATAGTTCAGAGATGAAAAGGATTCAAATGCGGTTTGGTAATTTTATGTCAAAAAAAAGGCACCCAGTATCGGGTGCCTTTTTAAGGTCTTGAAGAGCCAGGTGAATGCTTAGTCTCTGGTAAATTCAGGGTAGGCTTCCATACCACACTCGGAAAGATCTACACCTTCGTACTCTTCTTCTTCGCTAACCCGAATACCCATGACGACTTTAATAATACTCCAAGTAATCAAACTCGCGACAAATACCCAGACAAAGATCGTTAAGGCCCCCACTAACTGACCCATGAAAGTTGCATCTGCATCAGACAACAGTACCGCGAATATGCCCCATAAGCCGACTACACCGTGGACAGAAATGGCACCAACAGGATCATCAATTTTCAGCTTGTCCAGACTCACGATAGAGAACACAACAATGACGCCACCGATAGCACCAATAACGGTTGCCAGCAAAGGAGACGGGTCTGCAG
>Ga0316207_10001688_pt1 | contig 25776 bp, 4 predicted proteins | sample 6weekpyrite_MG_FD_204943 | JGI IMG/M metagenome (GOLD analysis project Ga0316207, IMG submission 204943) | Microbial mat bacterial communities from mineral coupon in-situ incubated in ocean water Damariscotta River, Maine, United States -... | ecosystem: Environmental > Aquatic > Marine >... | reverse complement strand
ATAGTGATGGCAAGTGGGATGCGAAATACATTCCAGCATTCGTACGTCGCTACCCATTCGTGCTCGCAAAAGTAACAGAAGGTGACGACCTGACTGTTTGTGTTGACGAGTCATACGAAGGCCTGCAAGACGGCGAAGGTGAAGCACTGTTTACTGATGATGGTGAAAACACACCAATGCTGGATAAGGCAATTACCTTCCTCGGTGAATACCAGCAGCAGTACAAGCGTACAGAAGCTGCAGTCAAGCGTCTGCATGACCTTGACCTGATGATGGAACTGAGTGCAAAAGTAAATATGAATGACGGTCAGGAATTTGTCCTGACTGGTTTGATGGTTGTAGACGAGAAGAAGTTACTGGGTCTGGACGATGACAAGGCACTGGAACTCTTCAAGTCGGGTGAACTGGCATGGGTATACAGTCACCTGATTTCGCTTTCTAACCTGGGCAGCCTGATGGGCCGTGTTCCAGCGCAGGAAGAAGACGCAGCCTAATAGGTTTTTTGAAATGACGATTATGTCAAATGGGTGGATAAATTAACCTTGGTTACAACGTTAAGTTATCTGGAAAAAATATACGCTGTAGCACTCGAAAGTGTGCTGCGGCGTACGTGTGTAAACGATAATAATGCTTCTCAAGTCGGGGGATGCTGAATGTGTGGACTAAATAATAAGAGAACAGCGGTTGGTATTGGTGCTGTTGCGTGGATGCTGTTATGTGCACCGATGGCGGTTGCTGTCGAAGCGCCAATTGGTACTGATGCCGGGACAATAACCCGGGATATTCAGTCGGCTTTACCTGAGGGTGAATCCAAGCCAGCACAGATCAATATACCGTCATTGCCGCCGCTCAAAGCGACTGCAGGACTATCTGTTTCGGTTAACCAATTTATCGTAACGGGTAATTCGGCATTTGATTCCGAAACACTTGAAGCACTGGTGGCCTCTGATACCGGCACACAGAAATCATTTGGTGACCTTCAGGCTGCGGCCCGCAAGATTAGCAACTACTACCGTGAAAACGGTTACCCGGTTGCAAGGGCTTACCTCCCACAACAGGAATTAGATGTATCGGGCATTGTCCGAATCGCAATTCTTGAAGGTGTCACAGGTGCAGTCAGTATTTCTGGTCCTGAAACACTGATTGACTGGGTAGGCGAAGGCTATGCATCGGTACTGAATACCGGCGAACTGGTAAATTCCCCCGACCTTGAGCGCGCCATGTTGCTGCTCAATGATTTACCAGGCGTACACGCGAAAGCCAATCTGAAAGCAGGTGCAGGCAAAGGCACAACCGACATTGATATTAGCCTTGATGCACAAACAGAAATTACCGGCTTCCTGGCACTGAATAACTACGGCACAGACTACAACGGCGAATACCGACTCATGGGTGGCGCAAGCGTTAACAACATGATCGGCATCGGTGACCAGTTATCAGCAGTCATCATGGGCTCTGATACAGGTGATACAACATACGGTAGCCTCGGTTACAGCCTGCCAGTGGGTTCACTGGGCACACGTGTTGGTTTCTCATACAGCAACCTTGATTCAGAAGTGGGTGAAGAGCTGTCTGTACTCGGCATTGAGAACGATGCTGAGGTCTTCAATATCAACGTGACACATCCGTTTATCCGTTCAAGAAACTACAACCTCATCGCTCAGCTGGGTTACACCCATAAGGAAGTCAAGCAAACATTCGACGACGCTTTGCTTGCCGATGATCCAACTCTGGGTTCAGATGATGATATAGACATCCTTTCTGTGGGTGTCAGTGGTGATATGCGTGACGGCCTCTACGGTGGTGGCGCAAATACCTACTCTATCTCACTCGATATCGGTGATGTCGACTTTAGTAATGTCACGAATGCACGTATTGATGCAGAAGATGACTACGTCAAGCTGAACTATGACTTTTCACGTACACAACGTGTCAACGACAAGCTGGGTCTGTACGGCCACTTGCGTGGTCAGTTCGCAAGTGAACGACTGGTCTCATCAGAACAAATGGCCCTCGGTGGTCCAAACGGTGTGCGCGCCTACGGTGTAGGTGAAGGCCTCGGTGATGATGCAACACTGTTGACACTCGAAGCCCGTTACCGCCTCGGCTTTAAAGATGAGAGCTTCAGCCTCAGAGACTCTATGGTGTATGGCTTTGTTGATGCTGGTTACTCAAAACCAAATGATGCATTGGCAGGTACGCCAGAAGACTACAACCGCAGCGGTTTTGGTGTGGGTGTACGACTCGGCTTTGATCACGACATAAACCTGAATGCGAGTGCTGCATTCGGTACGCGTGATGAAGACGATGCAGAGTCAGATGGCAATAAGCATATCTGGATTCAGCTAGTGAAATCATTCAACTAATCAATAACTTATTGATTCGTAGAGTGATTAAAAAAACTTAAAAAAGATTTGAACCAAAAGCGTTTCTACTCCGGAAAAATAGAAACGTAAGCATGATGCAAATAAGGGGAAATACCAATGACCGTTAAGTCAACAAAGAACAAGCAAGCTACACGTTCTAACCGCCTGGCAAAGCGTTTGCGAGCAAGAGAAGAAAGACGATTCGCAAGTTCGCTGATGCGTTCACCAATTACGACTGCCGTGTCGGGCATTATGATGGCAATGGGAGGCGCGCAGGCTGCATATGCTGCATCGGCTGCTGACGCTACAGTTGTCTACGGTGATACGACGTTTGCAAACCCGACCGAGAACCATCTCCAGGTCCTGCAAAACTCGACTAAAACAGTTATTAACTGGACACAGTTCGGCATCCGGGCCAATGAACATGTTCAGTACGTACAACCTGGTTCAGATGCGGTCGCCCTTAACCGCGTTATAGGCGGCAATCCGTCTGAAATTCTTGGTCAGCTTACATCTAACGGTCAGGTGTTCCTGCTCAACCAAAACGGCGTACTCTTCGGTGAAGGTGCACAGGTCAATGTTGGCGGCCTCGTGGCAAGTACGCTCGATATCTCTGATGAAGACTTCATTAATGGTGACTACAACTTCAGCCTTAACGGTGGCACAGGTACAGTCCTTAACTATGGTGACCTGAATGCATCAGGCTACGTTGCCCTGCTTGGTAACCAGGTCAGCAACGAAGGTGTGATTACAGCCAAGTCTACTGTCCTGGCATCGGGTGATCAGATTCGCCTGAGCTTCCAGGGTGAAGACCTTATTGATGTGACTGTTGATGCAGCCACAATGAACGCACTTGTCGAGAACAAGGGCGCCATTATTGCTGACGACGGCCAGGTCATTATGACAGCCGCTGCAGCAGACGAAGTCATGCGCACTATCGTGAATAACGAAGGCGTTATTGAAGCCAAGGGCATCGTTAACGATGGCGGTAAGATCCTGCTTCTCGCTGAAGGTGGTCATGCTGAAATGAGTGGCTCACTGAATGCTTCAGCTGAAACAGATGGCGACGGTGGTGATGCACGTGTTCTGGCCTTTGATGGTGTTGCACACTTTACAGGTAGCATCGAAGCGCGAGGCGGTGATAACTCAGGTAATGGTGGCTTTACTGAAGTTTCAGGTAAGAAAGTTGGTATCTACGGTTCTGTCGATACACGTGCACCGAACGGTGAAAACGGTGAGTTCCTGATTGACCCTGCTGATATTACGATTGTGGCGGGTGCCGGTAATAACCTGGAAGACCAGGGCGGTGGTCTCTTTAGTGAAGACACTGATGGCACATCAACGATCGGTGCAGATGCAATTGAAACATTGCTGGGCACTGGTGACGTGACTATCTCAACAGCAGGTGGCGCGGGTGTTGCACCATCAGGTGAAGATATTACCGTAGCCGTTGGTGGTGCGATTTCTGTTGATACGAATAACAGTCTGACCTTGCTTGCAGGTGAAGATATCCTGCTGTTGGACTCGATTGATCTGGATTCAGGTGCCGATGGCGGTACTTCAACGCTTAATCTTACAGCCGGTCAACGTGGTGATATCACTACCGGTGGTGTGATTCAGGGTGCGGGTACAATCCGTGCAAACACGGTTGACGTTGATGCTGACAGTGTTATCACGCTTTCAGGCGGTATAACAGCACCAATCCTTAATCTGAATATTAATGAGACAGGTCCAATCTCGGTTGCTGACTGGGCTGGCGGTACGGTCAATGCCGATACAGCAAATGGCTCAATCACAATAGAAGCTACGACTGGTAATATTATTGCGACCGCAACAACAGCTAGCGGTACTGTGACCATTACATCAACAGCAGGTAATGTCGATCTTACAGAAGTTGATGCGGACGACCTGATTGTTAATGCAACATCAGCAGGCGCAACCATTACCGATGGTGCCACAGGCATTGATGTAACAGGTACAACAACCCTGAACGGCGTAACAGATGGCGATATTACACTGGACAATGTCGCAAATGACTTCGGTACAGTCGTTGTTAACACTGCAAACGATGTAACGATTACCGATGCGACGGCGATTAGTGTTGGCCCAATGTCATCAGTTTCTGGCAACCTTGTGGTAACAACAGTCACAGGTGGAATTACTGATTCGGGTACATTAAGTATTACAGGTAATGCAACATTCACTGCCACAGACGACAGTGACATCGTTCTTGATGAAGCGAATAACAATATTGGTGGAACAGTTTCGGCAGATGGTGGTGCCTTCACTTACACCTCTAACCTCGATGTGACGCTGGGTACAGTAAGCGCAACAGGTGATGTCGATGTTAATGTTGATGGTGATATCACCACGACAAATGGCCAGACCGTTACAGGTGCAACCATTGACTTTATCAACACTGATGCGGCAGGTACGGTCAACATCGTTGCCGGCAGTAATGTTAACTCTACTGCCAACGGTAACCACCGCTACATTACGGACAACTTCACACTTGCCGGTAACCTCAATGCAGGTACAGGTGATGTCAACGTCACACCATTCACGGTTACAAATACGATTGAGATCTGTGACGGTGGTCTGGCTTCATGTACGACGACACTCGATACTGAGTATGACATCAACAGCCTGACCGGATTGGTTACGGCTGGTAGCTTCACCTTCGGTCGCAGTACACATACAGGCAACATAACACTCGAAGCAATCACGATCGGTGATTACGACGTTAACGTCGTCAACGGTGGTGCAGGCAGTATCACGGTTGATGGTGCATACGATGCAACAACCGGTGAAAATGACCTGAGCCTGGATTCAGGCTCTGGTGGCATTACTCTGAACGCAAGCATCGACCTGTTTGGTATGGGTACACCAGGTACCTTTACGGCTGCAGACGCAGTCACCCTGGGTGCAGACATTACGGTTGATGGTTCTGCTGACTTCCAGGCCGCAATTGATGCAGATATGGCTGGTAACGAGCGTGCGCTCATCATAACAAATGCTGCGACTGCAACATTCGCGGGCGCAGTTGGTACTAACCAGGCACTTGCAGATCTGGACGTTACAGCGACAACAATTAACCTTAATACATCATCACTGACAATCAATGCAGACGGAGCGGGTGAAACTGTAACCTTTACCGGTGCAACAGTGTTGGGTGCCGACACAGTTACAATTACGACCGACGGTACAAACGACAACAACATCAGTTTTGCAGGCGCAGGTACCGTTGATGCTGATGATGCAGCAGCGCAGAATCGTGCCCTGGTAATTCTTGCAGGTACGGGTACGGTAGTCTTTGCAGGTAACATTGGTGCAAGCGAGTCTCTCGCTGACTTCGATGTGACTGCAACAGGCGGAATTACATTCAATGGCGGCACACTGCGTGTAGACGATAGCTCAGGTGCAACGGCTACTATTACAGGTGCTGTAACACTGGGTACAACACTTAGCGTTGATACAAATGACGGCGCGGGTGGCGGTGATAACAACATCACCTTCGTGAACGATATTAATAGTTCAACAGCGGCAGAAGGCCTGACTGTAGATGGTGGTGACAACGGTAATGTTACCTTCAGCGGCAACCTTGGTAATGGTGCAGGCACAGAGCTCGACTCGCTGACTGTTGACGGTGGTGTTGTTACGGTAAGCGGAACAGTCGAAACAGATGATGGCGGTGCAATCAACTTCGGTGGCACAGCTATTACAACACTGAACCTGGATGGTGGCTCAATCCTTTCCCACGACGGTGCAGGCGGCGAAGCCGGCGGCACAATCGATATCGACGCTACTAATGTAACGCTGGGTGCCGACCTCACTGTTGCAAGTAATGACGGTGGTGGTACCGGCGCGGTTATCACGATTTCATCAACGAATAATATTACAGGTGATAACGGAGACGGTGGCGATGCCTACGATTTCGGTATCACAATCGATTCAGGCGATGCTGCAACTGATATTTCTGGTGCAACATTCGTAAACCTTGATCATTTCATTCTTACCGCTTCAACTGCAACGCTTGGCGATATCACAACGGGTGATGGTGACGGTGCTGGTGGAGTCGGTGTCAGCGCTACGACAACTGTTGGTAACCTTATTCTGACTGGCGCAATAGATACAACAGGTGAAACAACGACAGCCGGTACTGTGACGCTTTCAGCAACAGGGAATATCGTGGTTAACGGTACAGCATCAGTCACAACAGATGCCGGTACTACAGATGCTGCAATCACTCTTAATGATGCGGTGGAAGGCAACGCAGCTGGTGCAGATGACCTGACTCTGACATCTGGTGATGCAACGATTACTATCGGTGGAGCAATCGGTGCAACAAACCAGCTTGATGATTTTGAAGCCAATGCCTCAGGCGGCACAGTTGATGTTAATGCAAACATTCGTGCTGATGACATTAACTTGATTGGCTCAACTGTAGACCTTGCTGCCGTCACATTGACCGCAACGGGTGTAACAGGTTCAAGCCAGGGCGATATCCTCGTTCGTGCCGATACGATCACCGATGCGGGTGTCACATTTGCCGGTGATGCAGGCGATCAGACTGTGACATTTGGTGTTGTAACAGCCGCTCGTGCGATTGATGTGGGTGATGCCGGTGCAGGCACACGTGTTACAGAAACAACGCTGGGCGCCGCAGATGCCGCAACAATTGAAACAATCATCGTTGGTGAGTCTGGCCATACAGGTGATGTGAACTTTGTAGATGCCGGTGATGATGCGTTTACGCTTAGCAATGCAGGATTGACGATCAATGCAGACGGTGCAACTGGCGACGTGGCAATTGATTCAAGTATCACTCTCGCGGGTCAAGATGATGCCTTGCTCATCAATGGTGATGGCGCAACCACAACATTGACTGCCGATATCACAACAACGGGTGGTGACGTAACAATTAATGATGCCCTGGTTATTACCGGTGATCGCACTATTGCCACAAATGGCGGTGCAACGACCACAGCAGGTAATATTACGATAGCGACACCTGGCACTATTGACGGTGACGGTGCTGGTACAGGTGATGATAGCCTGGTACTAGATGCTGATGATGATACAGATGGCGATATCAGTGTTGCGGGTGCAGTAGGTGGTACTGATGCCCTGTACGATTTCACTGCAACGGGTGCTCAAATCGATCTAAATAACGTTACTGTAGATGGCACGAATAACGATGCTGATATTGCAATTACTGGTAGCAACATCGATCTGAACGGAACGACCTACCAGATTCAGAATGGAGCAGGTGGTAATGAAACCATCTCATTCACTGGTGCTGTTGATCTGCACAACAACGTAACTGTTACAGGTGCAAACACAGCAGCCACAGATACGATCACCTTTAGTACAACAATTAACGCTGATGATGAATCAACACAAGACCGTTCCCTGAGTGTCTTGGGTGGAGCCGGTAACGTGACGTTATCTGGTGCAGCAGGTACCACAGATTCAATCGAAGGTGGTGTCACAATCACTGGCGCAACAGTTAGCACGGCGGCCATTGATACAGCCTCTGCAGAAGCAACTGAAGCAGGTGGTGCAGTTATGATCACAGTATCAAACGGCCTGACGGTATCTGGTCTGATTGATACACGCGGTAATACAACCGGTGGCGGTGGCCAGGTTGATGTCGTATCAACGGGTGGCACAACATCACTCAATGACATCAATGCTTCAGGTGGCGGTACAACCGATACAGGTGGTGCAGTTAACATCGATACAGCCGGTGGTGGCGGTACGATTACGCTGAATGGCGATATCACCACAACCGGTGCAACAACGGGTGGTAATGTCACAATCGGTAACACAATCCTGTTGAATGGCGCGGCAGGTGATGTTCGTTCTATCGACACAGGTTCAGCTGGCGGTAACATCGACTTTGGTGCGAACACGATTGATGGTTCTGAAGGCCTGAGCCTGACTGCAGGTACAGGTGACATCAACCAGGAAGGTGCCGTAGGTGGTACAACCGCGCTGAATGCCTACACAGTTGTCTCAGCTGATGAAGTTGATTCTGACTCTATCCGTACACAGGACATTGATGGCTCTGATGCAGATGTGGAAATTAATGCAACAACACTGTTGCTGGCGGATAACATCAATACAGATGGTGGCGCCAACGCCGGTGATGTTGATATCAATGTCACAACAATGACGCTTGATACAGCCAACGTAACAATTGATACTGATGCTGCAACCACAGATGGTGATGTACTGCTTGATGGCACAACGACCATCAACAGCAACGCAGCCTTCACATTTGGTATGACAATCACTGCTGGTGCAGGAACAGCAACACTGCATAATGGTACAACCGGTGCAACGGTAACTAACCTTGAGTACGTTCAGATTACTGCAGCTACGGCCAACCTCGGTTCAATTACGACTGATGACGGTGATGCAGCACCGGTTGCAGGTGATGCAATTGATGTTACAGCAACAACCATCAACCTCTACGGTGACCTGACAACAACTTCAACTGCCGGTGCAAATAACAACGGTGACGTTGAACTCAACGGCAACGTAGTCGTCAATAGCGGTGACCGTGTTATCGACACAAGCGCCGCAACAGTCGGTGATGTGCTCGTTACAGGTACAGTCACGGATGCGGGTGCCATGGCTCCGTATGCGCTGGATATCGATGCCGGTACAACCGGTGATGTTGACCTCCAGGACGATGTGACAATTGGTCGCCTCGACGTGCGTCGCGCAGTTAACGTTACGCTTGATGACGTTGCTTCAGATGGTTCAGGTGCAGCGGGCGGAATCGATATCGGCTCAACTGCGCAGGTAACCTTGCTGACACTGAATGGCACAAGTTACACAACCACTAATACAGACATTAGCTTTGATGCAGTTCGTACTGACCTTGAAAGCGCTGGAACACTGAATATCAGCACAGATACAGGTGCCGGTAACATTACCGTTACGGGAACGATTGAAGATGCAGCGGCTGATGAAGGTGATACCGATTTGGACCTGGATTCAGGTACAGGCAACATCGACCTGCAAGGCAATGTCGGTGGAACCAACGGTGTTAATACCTTCACTGCAGATAGTACAAATGGCACGATTGATGTCGCAAATATTATCGCTGATGGCGCAATCGACATTGATGCAGGCACAACAGGTCGCATAGATCTGAATGGAAGCCTCTACCAGAATGACAATGGTCTGATTATCTTCCGCTCAGATGTTGATCTGAACGACGGCACAGGCACAACGACGATTAATTCACCACTGGATAGCGTCGTCTTTGAGCGCAACATTACTGACACGACAAATACAGACCTGGTCGTGAATGCAGGCGGAAGTATTACGTTCAACAACACAACGGGTACTACAGACCTGGATGCCGGTGGTGACATTACGGCAACGATCGATACAAACACAGCCGGTACAGACACACTGACCGTTAACGGCGATATGTCTGCGAATGAGATTACCTTGCAGTCAACAGCTGGTGACTCTGCCGATGACACAATTCAGGTCAATGCGAATATCACAACTGATGATGGCGACCTGCTCATCCAGGAGGCTGGCACAGCAGTTCTGAATGCAACAGCTGGCGACATTACGCTGACCTCGAATGGCGTTACGAATCCTGGTGATTTAACGATCAGCACCACGGCAACAGTTCTGGATGGCACAAACACCGTATTCCTCGATGCCAATGGTATGGGTGCGGCTGGTGACGCTGATGTTAGCGTGACTGCGGTTACAACTAACGGAACAGATGGCACAAACCTGACGATTACCGCGGACGGTGGTGCAACCTTTGCATCATTCGATCTCGATGATGCGCCAGACGGTGACCTCAGCATAACAGTCGATGCTGACATGGACACAGCTGAAACGCTGACCATAAACGGTGGTATTACCAACGTAGCAATGCTGACACTGTCAGGTGGTGCAACAACTGCCGATGATGTGATTAACATCAATGCAGCAATTAGCACCAGTGGCGATATCATTATTCAGAACGCGAATGACGTTAATGTTGAAGAAGTCACGATCCAGACTTCAAATGGTGACATTACCGGTACGACAAATATTGGTACTTTCGACCTGATCGGTAACGCAAATGGCGTGACAACCTTCACGACAACAGGCGGAACCGGTGTTATTGCACTAGACGGCTTTGCTAACAGTAACGCGACGACGGACCTGGTTATTACGTCAACAGGTGCAACAACTGACGGTGATATCACAGTCACAGAAAACATCGGCGGTGGTGTGGGCTACGTCCAGATTAATGCCGCGGGTGCTACGGGTGATGTGCAGGTTGAAGGCATTACTGCCGATGCGGCAAACGGTGGCATTGGTATCGACATCGATGCAACCAACACTGTTGATAACAACGGCACACTGCTGACGAATAATGGTACTGGAGAAGATATCGATATCGATGCTGGCACAGGCGTCACACTAGATGGTGCACTCGATTCAGACGACCAGATCTTCGTGACAGCCACAACTGGCAATGTTGCAATTAATAACAACCTGACAGCCGATGACGACATCGATGTATCAGCCGATGCAGGTTCAGTCACACAGGCAACAGGCAATAACATGCTGGCAGGTGGTGATGTGTTCATCGATGGCCAGACAGGTGTAACAATCTCAGGCTCGATTGGTGCAACAACCGAGATTGTCGGTACAGTTCAGATCAACCAGACTGTTGGCCAAAACGGTACAGTGACATTCCAGACCACTGGCGATGTCTTTGCTGATGGCAACATCCTTGTTTCGGGTGCATCAATCAATGCAACAGCCGGACAGCTCAACTCAAGCTCGGGTGGTGTATCACTGGATGCTTCAGGCAACATTACAACCAACACAATCGTTGCTAGTGCAAACACGGTTAATGGCAACACTGATGCAGTAAAGATTGACACTGCAACAGGTAATGTCACAACAAACGGCACAATTACAGCAACAGCAGCAGCCGACCTGAATATCGATATCGACCCAACAGACGTGCTGATTAACAACAATATTACCGCTACAGGTCAAATCGACATCACTGCACTGAATGATATCGACATCAATGCCTTCACCGTACGTGCTGATTCAGATGGCATGGGTGGCGGTACGCTGAATATCACTGCCGATGATGCTAATGATGCAGACGGCGCAGGTGACCTGACAGCAGTTGATGGCTCAACTCTCCGCGGTGCAGTGGTTAACCTCGACGGCTTCAACGTTACAACTGACGTAGTAACGGCTGATACTGGCGATGCAACGATTACAGCCAACAACGAAATCACACTGAATGACACAACGACTGCAACAGCTACTCAGGTAGTTGTCACTGCAGCAGCCGATGATGTGAACATTAATGGTCTTATCGATGCAGGCACGAATGTTGATATCGATGCAAATGCAGGCTCAGTACTGCAGGGTGCCTTCGACATCCTGGCTGGCGGTAACGTCAACATTGACGGTGGTGCAGGTGGCACGGTTGACCTTGACGGTACGATTGGTAACGGCACAGACATTGGCGGCAACATCCTGATTGGTCAGACACGCAACACAGCTTCAATCGATGCGGCTGGGCGTTGGGATGCCGACGGTTACGTCGATGCAGACGGTACTTCAATTGCGGTTGCAGACATTGATGCTGACGGTTCAAACGGTGCTGACGGTATTAACCTAAACGCCACGACTACTACGGTAACGCTGAACGGTGACCTGACCACTACTGATAATGACAATACGGGTAACATCGTAGTGAGCGCAGCCACATCAATCAGTGATGGCGGCGTAGCACGCACACTGGATTCAGATGACGACATCGACCTGAATGCAGGCACAGGTATCAGCTTCGTAGCGGGTACTTCACTGCTGGCCGATGACGACATCTTTGTTGATGGTGGCGGTGCGGCGGGAGTTAACACAGTCACACTGGGTATTCTGACCTCAGGTCAGGACGGTGGTGCAGGTGACATCCTGATTGGCGGTACCGATGCCGATCCAAGCGTCAACGTACAAGGTGCGATGGATGCGATGGGCGGCAACATCGAAATCAACGGTTTCAATATCACAACAGGTAGCACAGCCGATGCTGATGTGGCCGGTGGTACAGACGCCACAAGTGGTATTGACCTGAACGCAGCCAACGACATCACAGTCGGCGGCGTGATGACGACGACAAATAACGGCACTGCACTTGATATCAACCTGTCAGCCGGTAATGAAATTACAATCAATAGCAAGCTTGATTCAGACGATGACATCATCGCCAGTGCAACGGCTAATGACGTAAACATCAATGCTGAGCTGGAAGCTGATAACGATGTAGACATCGATGCAGTTGCAGGATCGGTCATCCAGGGTGCTTTCAATATTCTTGCCGCTGGCGACGTATTCATTGATGGTGGCATGGGTGGCATCGTTGACCTGAACGGTACGATTGGTGCGACCACGCAGATTGGCGGCAACATCATTATTGGTGGCACACGTAATACAGCCTCAATTGATGCGGAAGGTCTGTGGGATGCGACAGGTTACGTTGATGCAGACGGTACATCTGTTGCAGTGAATGCGATTACTGCAGACGGTGACAACGGTGGCGTCGGCATCAACCTGGATGCAAACACAACATCTGTTGAGCTGGGTGGAAACCTGCTGACAACAGACGGTAATGACGTCGGTGACATTGTTGTTACAGCAAACACATCCATTGCAGATACAGGCGCAATCAGTGTTGATTCAGACAACGATATCGACCTGAACGCAGGCACAGGCATTAGCCTTAACACAGCCACTTCACTGCTGGCCGATAATGACATCTTCGTAGATGGTGGTATCGCTGGTGGTGCAGCCGGTGCGGATACGGTGACGCTGGGTATCCTGACCTCAGGTCAGGACGGTGGTGCAGGTGACATCCTGATTGGCCGTACTGATAACGATCCAAATGTTGTCATGAATGGCGTAGCGACAGCGACAGGTGGCTTCATTGAAGTCAACGGTAATGACGTAACGATTAATGCAGCGGCTTCTGCAGATAATGGCACAGGTAATGGAAACATTGGTATCGAAGTCGATGCACAGAATGACATTATTACGGGTGCAGCAGGTACGCTGACGACAACCAACAATGGCACAGGCGATAACGTTAACCTGGATGCAGGTAATGAAGTCACGGTTGGTGCGAAGATTGATTCAGACGAAAACATTGTCATCAACGCAACAGCCGATGATGTGAACATCAACGCTGAGCTGGAAGCAGATGGCAGCATCGACATCGATGCAGTTGCCGGTTCAGTTATTCAGGCGGCAACCTTCAACATGCTGGCTGCAGCTAACGTCAACATTGATGGTGCTACCACGGTTGACCTGAATGGCACAATCGGTGCAACAACAGCGATTGGCGGCAATATTAGTATTAATACTGCACGCAACGGTTCTGTCACTATTGATGGTAACCAGACAGCTGATGGCCGTATTAGCATCGGTCAGCTGGGTGTCAGCGGTTCAGTCACGATCGACTCAGCTGCGGCCCTACAGTCTGATAACAACAATACTGCAGCTGGCGTAAATACGGGTGAAGACGTCATTATCCTGTCAGGGTCATCAATTGCCCAGAATACAGGCACGATTGACTCAAACCTCGGTGGTGTCCGCATTGCAACAGACGGCGGAACTATCCTTGTCACAAATGCAAATTCAGATGCAACAGTGGGTGGGTTTGCTGAAGTCACAACAGCTGGTGCTGCTGATGCAGATGGCCGTACAACCATCCAGGTTGATGGTTCAGGTGATGTCACAGTCGGTGGCGTTGATGCAACAGCTGGCGGTGACAGTGATGTAGAAGTCCGCACAGAAAGCAATATTGTCCTGAACGACATCACTGCCGATGATACGGTCTACCTTGAAGCAACTGATACAGGTGCAAATCAAACAATCACTGATAACAACGGTGCAGCCAACAACATCACGGCTACAGAGCTGGATGCACGTGCTGACCTTTATATCGGTCGTGTTGCGAACCAGGAAGTCTTCCTGGATCCTGAAGATATGGGTTACGCAGCTGGTAATGGTGATGCAATTGAAACTGCCGTTAGCAACCTGACAGCAATCACAACTGACCTGGATGGTGAAATCTCGATTGATAACACCATCGACGGCCTGTTGACAGTTGATAACGTTATTCCGAGTGTTGGTGTAACGGCACACATGTATGTCCGAAACGACCAGGGTATTACAGTTAACACATGGACAATCGATGCGAATGATGATGTGGGTCTGATTGCAGGCTTTGGTGACAATGTTGGTGACCTGACTGTTCCAAACCAGGCTATCAACGTAGGCCGTGATGGTACTGGCGGTACTATTCGCTTTGAAGCCGCAACAAATGGTCAGGATGTCTTATTCGCAGGCGGTAATAACCTCGATGACATTACTGCGCTGAACTTCATCCTCAAGTCAGGTACTTCAGAAGTGCTCGGTAATGATGCCGGTGCTGGTCTTGCTACAGCCATGCAGATGGATGTGGCGAATGCTGATATCCAGATTAACGGTGCTGGCAATACGCTGATGTTCACACAGGATAGTGGCGCAAACGATGCACGTGATGCCCACGACCTGAGCTTTGTTGACTTGGATATGGATGGTTACTCACTGACTACACAGAGTGGTAATGTCGGTACGGTTGTCGGTACAGCACCTAACCTGACAGCAACACATCCAACAGGTATTACACAGCGTCACTCAAACAGCGACATCACTTATAATGATGAAATCGATCTGAATCTGGGTAACCTCGGTAATGGAGCAGACCTGGTTTCAACAGTGTTGGCAACAGGCGCAGCCTCAACACACAATCCAGGTGGCGGCCGTGCTTCAACAGATGCTTCAGATGACGAAGGTGGTAACTTCATTGCGACAGGAACCGTTTTAAGTACTGACAGTAATGATACTTCTAACACTGGTACCTTGATCGTTGAAGGTCGCTTCCAGGACGATAGCGGCAATACAACTATCACAGCGGATGACGCAGCTATCTTCGCAGCTCCTTCTGCAGATATCGTCTTCATCGGCGATACAACATCAGCCGGTAATGTGACCCTGATTCCAGGTACAGGTTACGACGTAATCTTTGACCCGGATGCAACACTGAACGTTGTTTCTGATGGTCTGGGTACAGGTACTCTGACTATTGAGCAGGCAGACGAAGTAGTACTGCGCTCAAACGCAGGGGCAATGCCAGCTACAATTAATGTCGATGGCTCATTCCGCATCCGCGATACCTTCGGTGTCACAATGCAGGAAAACACCACGATTAACGTTGGCCTTAACAACACGCAGAGTGGCGGCGATAGCTTTATCGCATCGGATGATATCGGTTCATTCAACATGCTCGATGGCGCAACCATTAACGCACCGGGTTACGTGGAAATTCTTACGGACTCAACGCAGGTTCGAATGGAAGCAGAAGCTGACGGCGTTGAAACAGACGGCACAGGCGTTCCTCTCGCAGCCGGTCTCATGACGGTTGAAAACATCAACTTCGATACAGATGGTGATGGCGCTATTTACCTGGTTGACACATTCGGTGACCCGGTCCTGGTTCTTGGTGCAGCACGTCTTTCACTTGATACAACAGGTGGCATGGGAACTGAGAACCTCGTTCTGAACGGTGTTATCGACAGTGGTGGTAACGCACTCGTGACAGGCTATGTCGGCGCTGAAGGTTCAATCACAAGTGGTGGTGGAGCACAGACCTTCAGTGACTTTGGCAACCTCGTATTTGATGCCGTCAACGGTATCGGTACATCAGGTTCTCCAATCCTGACACAGGTTCTGAACGTCGCTGCACGCAATACAACAGCTGGCGGTATCTTCATTACTGAAGACGGCGGAACAGGCCTTGAAATTGAAACGCTGTCAGCCTTCGATGCAAGCGGCGGTACAGTCAACCTGACAGGTATCCTTAACTCAGGTACAGACGATGTCATTATCCAGGCCAACACACCGCTGACAGTGAATGCGACGGTTGTTGATAACGCGGGTAATAACATCACATTGTCAGCCAACGGCACGACAGCAGCGGATGACCTGATTATTAATGCTGACGTAACAGCTTCTGGCGGAAACGGTAATATCTCACTGTTCGCAGGTGACACAATTACGGTCAACGGTGGACGCACAATCAGCGCAGCAGGTGCTGGTGACGTCACAATCCGTTCAGGCTTTGACTTTGCAACAATGGCGGATACAGCACTTGCAGACTCAGACGTTGACCTGGCTGCCACATCAGCAGTGACATCAGGAACCGGCACTATCACAGTAACCGCTGGCAATGATGCATTCATCTCATCATTAGCAACGGGTGGTAATGCTTCGATATTAGCTGGCCAGACAGCCGCAACCGGTGAGATTGCAGATTCAAATGGCACGGGTACAAACGTCACTGCAGTTCAACTGACAACCTCATCAGAGGGTGACACTGAACTTGATACAGACGTCACTACACTGCTTGTTTCTACAACAACAGGTGGCGATGTCGAGATTCGTGAAAACGACGGTGTTGACCTCGGTACCTCATCTGTTTCGGGTGACTACGAGTTAACAGCTGGTGGCGCTGTGACCAACACAGCCGGTGCACTGACTATCACAGGCTTCATGGATGTTAATGCTTCTGGCTTTGATATCACGCTGGACTTCGCAACTAACGACTTCTCATCGGATGCAGGCGGTACGATGAATTCTGATGAAGTGGGTGTCAGTGCTGACGGTGTGAATGTCACGATTGTTGATGACAATGCCGTAACGCTGGGTGATATCACAGCAACAGGTGACCTGATGGTTACGACTACAGGCGGTGACATCAATAATACCCTCGACGGACAGCTTGCCATTACAGGTACAGCAACATTTGATGCTGGAACAGATGACATCATGCTCGGTAACCTTGCTAATGATAATGCCAACTTTGGTGATTTTGTTGTAACTGGTGCAGGTGATGTAACAGTTCGCGAAAGTTCACAGGGCGATATCACGAGTGTTACTAATACAGCTAACCTTGATTACCGTTCAGGTGGTCGCTTACTGGTGACGCTGGTAAATGTAGCCACGGATGCCACACTTCGCTCAGCTAATGGCAACGTTATTATTGGCGACGGTGGTGTGACTGCAGGTGGTACAGCGACTATTACATCTGACCTTCGCTCAATCCGTGATCTGAATAACGATGGCGGAGTTGATATTGATGCAGCAGTGACAGTATTGACCGCATTCGAAGGGATCGGTACTAACGATAACGGCAACGATATTGAGCTCGAGCTTGATACTGAAACGCTGACAGCAACAACAACGACCGGACGTATTAGCCTGGATAACACACCTGATGGAACGGTCACAATTAACGGCTTGAATACAGGTGGTCCATCTACGCTAACTGATACGTCTAATGACATTACCTACAAGCAGACTGGTCAGAACCTGATTATCGCAGGTGCGATTTCATCATCTGGCGGTAATATCCTGATTGACCCACCGGTTGATGTTGCAATCAATGCCAATGTCACTACAACGGGTGCAGGTACGATCACCATCCAGGGTACTGGCGACATCACTCAGGCGAATGGCACAACAGTCAGCACAGATACGGGTGCACTCCTGATTGCGGGTGGAACGACTGCTACTGAAGCGCTTAGCTTCACAATGGCTGATGACAGCACATTGTCATCAACCACTGGTACGATTACGGTTCGTGCGAACGCCATCACACTGGATAACGTCACAACTAACGGTAACGTTGTTCTGGATGCAGACGCTGCAACAGGTAATGTAATAACGCAGACAACAGGTACAGCTGGCAAGATTACAGCCTCAGATGTCAACGTAAGTGTTGCTGCTACTGATAACATTGTCATTGCAACGGACGTTGAAACCATTACTACAGCAGCTGGTGACACAGTAACGATTACTGAAGATGACGACATCACGCTGACCGATATCACTACTGATAACGGCGCAGCAGTGATGGTGACAGCAGGTAACGAAGTGGTTGTGGTTAACGTTGACACAGACACAGGTGCATCACCTGCTTCTAACGGTACTGTTAGCCTGACTTCTACCAACGGTTCAGTGACCAATAACGACGGTGCAACAGTTGACGTGGTAACAGGTGCACTTACAGTCGTAGCAGATAACGACATTGACCTGGATACAGACGTAACAAGCGTTAATTTCACAGCCACAAACGGCACAGTGAACATTAACGAAGTTGCAGCTGGCGTCAGTATTACAGCAACGGGTACCGCAGCTGGCACAGTTAACGTTGATACTGCAGGTGCGAACGCAACACTGACGGCTAACAGCATCAGTGGACAAGGTGTAGCCTTGAATGCAATGGGTGCGACATCAGATGTGATGGTCAGCGGCGCAGTCAATGCAGGTGCAGGTGTGCTTGATATTGATGCAACGCAGAACATCACAACGGGTGCTGCAGGCACACTGACCACGACAGCGAATGCTGACCTAGATGCAGGTAATAACATCACAATCGGTGGTAATGTTACGGCCAACGGCGTAACGCTTGATGCGGCAGCTGGCAATATCGCAATGAACGCCGCGATTGCAGCCGGTAACGGTGACCTGGTGGGTAATGCAGGAACAGGTATTACCAGCTCAGCAGCAGGTGTCCTGACCAGCAACCAGAACATCCAGCTGGATGCGATGGGTGGTGCGATTGACCTCGACGGCACAGTGACTGCGACAGGTACTGGTGTTATCACGCTAACAGCTGATACCTCGGTGACGACTGATGCGGCAATTGATGCCACAGACGGTGCAGTCACAATGACGGCTGAAGGTGGTGATGTTGATGTAAATAGCTCTGTAGATGGTGAAGGCGTCACGCTGACATCTGATACTGCTAACGTAACCGTAGACGGCGCCGTTGATGCAGGTGGGTCAGCCTTAACTATCCTCGCAGATGTAGGTATTACAACAGGTGCAGGTGGTACGCTGGCTACAACCGATAGTATTGACCTTGATGCCACAACCGGCGCGATAGTGATTGGTGGTGCCGTTACTGCAACCGGAGCAGGTTCAATCGATATGGATGCGGGGACATCAGTCACAATTGATGCTGCCGTAGACGCTGATCTGGGCCCAGTCACAATCACAGCTATGGGTGGTGACGTTGATGTGAACAGCACTGTGTCAGGTGAAGGCGTAACGCTTGATTCTGATACAGCCAACGTCACGATTGATGATGCTGTAAATGCAGGCACATCAACACTGAGAGTGATTGCCGAGGGCAGCATTACAACTGGTGCAGGCGGAACACTCGATACAACAGACGCAAACATCGATCTTGATGCAACAGGCTCTATTTCACTTGGCGATACAGTGACATCAACAGATGCTGGTGACATTACTATCGATGCCGGAACATCGGTAACGATAAACACAGATGCTGATGTAGACGCTGGAACAGGAATGGTCACGATTACCGCTATGGGTGGTGATGTTGATGTTGATGCAACAGTAACTGGTGAAGGTGTAACCATCGATTCTGATACTGCTAACGTGACCATTGATGAGGCAGTTGATGCAGGCGCTTCAACATTGAGAGTAATTGCTGAAAACAGTATCACTACTGCGACTAACGGTACGCTGGATACAACAGCAAACATCGACCTGGATGCCAGAACAGGCGCCATTATGATTGGTGCCTCGGTTGAAGCAAATGGTGTCGGTTCAATTGACATGGATGCAGGTACAAGTATCACTATCGATGCTCCAGTCGATGCCTTTACGGGTGCGGTCACAATGACGGCCAATAACGGAAGCGTAACCATTAACGATGAAGTGGATGGCGATACAGTCATGATGACTGCCATCGAAGCTGCAGAAGGCACGACATCAAATGTCGATATTAACGATAATGTGACAGCTGCAAACGGCATCACTCTGGTGGCTGACGATAATATTACTATCGACAATGCGACAGTTGCCGCCGGTGCAGGTGTACTGAGTGCTGATGCTGACATGGATATCACAAGTAATTCAGCAGGTATCCTGACTAGCAACAACAACATCATCCTTGATGCAGGTACAAATGCAGGTGATGGCGATATCGACCTTGACGGTACAGTCACTGCAACAGGTGCTGGCTTCGTCATGATGAGTGCAACCGATGATGTGACACTTAGTGCAGCGGTGAACTCAGGTACAGGTGCGATTGATATCGATGCTAATAGTGATGTTACAACTGATGGCACAGGTACGCTGACTGCAGGTACTACGATTGACATTGATGCAGCAAATGACAGTGTCACTCTTGGTGCAGCTGTGATGGCGGGTGATGACATTACTATCAACGCTAATGACAACATCCAGCAGCAGGGTACTGGAACGATTACAACCATGACGGATGTCACAATGACAGCCACGACGGGTTCAATTAATCCAGCTAACAACAACCTGCTGATTACGGCTGATAACCTGGTTGCCAGTGCGGTTGCCGGTTCGATTACGGTTGATACTGAAGTCAATACTGCGATGGGAACTGCTCAGACAGGTATCGATATCGATGAAACATCTTCAATCGAAATTATCGATACACTCAATACAGGAACGGGCGTCATCACAGTCGTAGCGGATGGCAACATCACGACAACTGCAGATATGCTGACGAACTCAATTGAGAATGACGGTGGTGCAATTACCCTGACCGCCGCCGCCAATAACGGTGACATCACTGTTAACGGTCCAATTGACGCAGCCGGTACAGATGCTGATATCACGCTTGATGCAGACGGTGCAGCCTTCATTAATGCCTCAATCACATCGGATGATGACGACATCAGCATTACTGCAGATGAAGGCATTACACACGGTCCAGCTGGTGATGTAACAACAGCCGGTACAGGTACAGTGACAGAAACAACCACTGATGCAGGTACCGACATTGTTATGGAAGACGGCTCTGTGATTACAACAGCCGGCGGCATGATTACACTGACGGCTACACAAAGTGTTGCCCTGTCACAAGTCAATGCAACAAGTGCCGGTGACGTAACTGTTACTGCAGGCACAGGCAACGTGACTGATAACACGGCGGCTGAAGACTTCAACGTCAAGGCTGATGTATTCACAGTAACTGCTGCAACAGGTATCGGTTCAGATACACCTGTAGATGCTGACATCGATACGATGGTGAACAGCTTGTCAGCGGCAACGACCTCAGGCGGTATCTTTATCGGTAATACTGGCAGTGTGAACGGTGACTTCACGATTGTCGGTGCAACTGCCGGTGCTGGTGACATTACAATCACAACAGATGAAGACCTGTTCATCGATGACGGCATGATGGCCATCAACAACAACGCTATTGATGCTGACGCAGGCAACGTTACGCTGACAGCTGGAGACAGTGTGGTTGCAAATGACGGAATCGAGTCATCAGCAACAATTACGGTTACAGCACAAGGTATGACCGGTACTAACGGCCTGATGCTGGGTAATGTTGAGATGGCAGACGGTGTCTCATTCGTCGGTAACCGCATCGTCATCGATGCAGACGGTAGTGCAGAAATCAGCTTACTGAGCTCTGCTAGTGACGTGATTGTTGTAGCCGGTGATAGCATCTTCTCATCTGATACAGATGCAACCACGCCAAACATCCTGGCAACAACGGCTGTAACACTGGTCGCTGAGACAGGTACTGTTGGTCAGCTGGGTCGTGCAATCAGCATTGAGCACACGAACCAGACAATGCCTGGAACACTGCAGGGACCACAGGTCAATGCATATGCAGGTTCTACTGCCACAAACGGTACGACACGTGAAGATGCATCAGTCATCGGTACATTCCCGGATGTTCTGATTTCGATTAACCTGTTTGGTAATGCGCTGGGTCATGAAGTCAATCCGATTCCAAATGGCTTCAACGCTGTAATGGGTAACGAAACAGTGGGTCGTCAGTTCGAAGAAGAGATTTCTCCAGGACTGGTTCTGCTGAATGCAACTAACCCAGGTATCTTCCCAGCAACGGGATCAGGTGCACGTGTTGTCGGTGGTCAGTTGTACGATGATTACCGCATTGCAACAGCTGGTTCTATTAACTCAGTACTGGACTTCACACCACTGTCGTTGATTCCAGTGTTCGAAGGAACATCATCAGGTGCATACCCAACAGACCGTAACCGTCTGGCACCATTCTTCGATATCGAGGAAACAGAACTGTGGACTATCGAAGATGATGAAAAGACAGCTAGCTGGACTAACGGTGTTAATGCAACACTGAAAGTCTCAAAGCGTTAATCCTGGATAAGATATTGGAGTAGGGTAGTGATGCCCTGCTCCGGTTATCTCAGGTAAGTAATTAAAAGACCATGCTTAGGCATGGTCTTTTTTTATGTGTAGATGTCATAACAGCATATGCCGGGATGAGATAGCGGTTGTGTTGGGTTTAAGCCGTCATACCAGCGCATGCTGGTATCCAGTTCTCTTTTGAGTGCGTATGGATTACCGCCCTAAAGGGCGTTCTACGCGCAAGCGCTTTTGTCCAGCTTCTATTGAGCTTTTGGGTTTTGCCGTCATACCAGCGTATGCTGGTATCCAGTTTTCTTTTGGGTGCGTATGGATTACCGCCCTAAATGGCGTTCAACGCGCAAGCGCTTTTGTCCAGTTTCTATTGAGCTTTTGGGTCTTGCCGTCATACCAGCGAACGCTGGTATCCATTCTTGCTCTAACAATCTGTCTACTAATGATGAAACTCAATCCTGTTGTTAAGCAGATAAATAAAACTGTATACTAGGACAAATTATACTTATCCGAGTCTCTATATGTACAAATCATCCCTATTTGTCTCATTTGTCTGCTTAATTACGTCTGTGACGAGCTACGCAGCTGAATTCAAGTTCGAACTGGAAACCACCAAATACGAAGATATCGCTATTCAGCGCAGCTTTGAAGCGACGGTCGAGGCGGTGAACAAGGCGACGATTGCCTCCCAGGTCTCTGAACAAATTACGGCCATTAACTTTGACGTCGATGACTACGTTGAGAAGGGCACCATCCTGGTTACCTTTAAAAATACGCAACAGCGTGCTCGGCTAGAGCAGGCCCACGCAGCCGTCCGCGAGGCAAAGGTTCAACTCAAGGATACTGAGACCGAGCTCACACGTGTCCGTGAAATCTACAAAAAGAAACTGGTTGCCAAGGCGGTATTAGATAAGGCCAGTGCGGCCTATAAATCGTCAGTTGCACGCCTGCAACAGGCCGAAGCCCGATTAGGGGAAAGCAAAGAGCAGTTTAATAACACCATTGTTAAGGCCCCATATAGTGGCATAGTGACTAAACGCCATGTTGAACTGGGTGAGTCACCAGGAATTGGTCGACCCCTGATGACAGGTTTATCACTCGATAAATTACGCGTCGTGGCAGAGATCCCGCAGCAGTTTATATCGGTGTTACGAAATGGATGCTGCCCGGCTCAGGTCATCCTTCCTGGTAACACTCAATCGGTACAAGGTCGGAAACTAACGATCTCGCCGATCGCTGATGAAACAACCCGGAGCTTCAGGATCAGGGTTGATCTTGATGATGGCCAACATGGCCTATACCCGGGTATGTTTGTCAGGCTGGTGCTGGATGTCGATACACAGAAGCGACTCCTGATACCGGGCAAGGCACTGGTGAATCGTGGTGAAGTCACCGGGGTGTATATTGCAGAAAAAGGTAGCATGGTTTTCAGACATGTCCGCAGTGGCAGTACGCATGCTGATGGTCGTATTGAGATCCATGCCGGTCTCCAGGAAGGTGAGCGTGTGGCACTGGATCCGGTTGCCGCGGGGATTTACCTCAAGGGTCAGCTAGCACAATGAGTGAGTCATTGGGTATTTCCGGGCGCGTCGCGCGCAGTTTCCTGTTATCCGAGATAACACCCTTACTCGCACTCGTCGGCTTCCTACTCGGTGTGTTTGCGATCATTGTCACGCCGCGTGAGGAAGAACCGCAGATCAGCGTGACCTTCGCGAACGTATTTATTCCATTCCCGGGGGCAAGTGCAAAAGAAGTCGAAAGCCTGGTCACGACCTCGGCAGAACAAGTGCTGTCTGAGATTGAAGGTGTTGAACATATCTATTCAGTCTCACGTCCCGGCATATCTGTACTATCAGTCCAGTTTGAAGTCGGTGAAGACAGAACCCAGGCAATTGTCAGACTGTACAACGCCGTTTATTCGAACCGGGATTGGTTACCGGCGAACCTCGGTGTGGGTGAGCCGCTGATTAAACCGCAGGGCATTGATGATGTGCCGATTGTGACGGGGAGTCTGTGGAGTGAAGACCCGTCTATTTCCGCACATGAGTTATTGCGTGTCGCGCACAGTATTGAGACCGAGCTTAAACGTGTACCCGGTACGCGTGACATCTTTACCATTGGTGGTCCGCAGCGTGTCGTACATGTCTTGATTGACCCTGCGAGATTGGCAGCCTACGGTATTTCGCTACAAGCATTACGGCAGACATTACAGGCCGCCAATACGTCCAATAATACCGGTAGCGTGACCACGAACAATACGACCATCCCGGTCAGGACAGGCGACTGGTTAAAGACACGTGATGATGTCGCCCGACTGGTCGTTACGGTCCATGATGGTAAGCCCGTTTACCTGGATGATGTTGCAGAGGTTAAACAAGGGCCGGATGAGCCTGAGCAATATGTCTGGATGGGTACGGGACCTGCCGCAGAGACGAAAGGGATCTCGGTGCAAGGGGATTTCCCGGCCGTGACCCTGGCGATTGCCAAGCAACCAGGTACCAATGCGGTAGACGTGGCGGGGCAGGTGATCAACCGTTTCGAGCAATTGAAAGGCACGGTTATTCCAGAAGGTATTCACGGAACGTTGACGCGTGATTATGGCAAGACCGCCAATGACAAGGCCCAGACACTCATTGGCAAGTTGATCTTTGCAACCAGTTTCGTGGTGCTGCTTGTGCTGTTTACGCTGGGTTGGCGTGAGGCATTCATCGTTGGCACCGCGATTGTTATTACCCTTGCGATGACCCTGTTTGCCTCGTGGGCATGGGGCTTTACGCTTAACCGTGTCTCGCTGTTCGCGCTGATCTTCTCCATCGGCATCCTCGTCGATGATGCCATCGTCGTGGTGGAAAATATTCATCGTCATATCGTGATGGGTAAACAATCATTGGTCGATTCGATACCGATCGCGGTGGATGAAGTCGGTGGTCCAACCATCCTCGCCACCTTCACGGTGATTGCTGCCTTGTTACCCATGGCCTTTGTGTCGGGGTTGATGGGGCCTTACATGAGTCCGATCCCGATTAACGCCAGTATCGGGATGTTGATCTCCCTGATCGTGGCATTCGTGGTGACGCCATGGTTAACCAATCGCGTGTTA
>Ga0316207_10001687_pt1 | contig 25785 bp, 20 predicted proteins | sample 6weekpyrite_MG_FD_204943 | JGI IMG/M metagenome (GOLD analysis project Ga0316207, IMG submission 204943) | Microbial mat bacterial communities from mineral coupon in-situ incubated in ocean water Damariscotta River, Maine, United States -... | ecosystem: Environmental > Aquatic > Marine >... | reverse complement strand
TCAGATCGCAGTGAAAACTGCCTACAATTCGAAACTGGAGAGGTGACAGAGCTGGCCGAATGTACCGGTCTTGAAAACCGGCGTCGGGAAACCGACCGAGGGTTCGAATCCCTCCCTCTCCGCCATAAAAGTATATTAAAGCCTGATAATTCAATGAGTTACCAGGCTTTTTTGTTTCTAGTCCCCCAATCAGTCCCCCAATTGTGTTTTAACAACTCGTTTACTTTATTAATAATGAAATACTTTAGATGTGCTGTATTACAATGTAACGCAGATGTGCTACATTAATATCATGGCACCTAAAAAAACAGCAACTCTAAACCTACGAATAGATCCGGTCCTTAAAGAAGTAGTGAAAATGGCCGCCGAGAAAGATCACAGAAGTGTGGCTAATCTCATCGAGTTATTAATTCGTCAGCATTGTGAAGTAAACGATATTGTTATACCGGAACAGCAAGAATTATTTGGTGGTGATAATAATGGATGAAAAAACCTTGAGGGTCTTGGTTGAGAATGGTGCAGTAAAAAAAGTATCTATAGTTGGTCAGGGAGGAATACTACATATTGAAATCCTTACTTCAGCGGGGAATCAAACTGCTACTACACTAAAAGGAAAGCTTAAAACCTGGAGCTCACTTGATAGTGCAGCAAAATGGGTTAAGTCATTGGGCGTGGGGTTGGTTAATGTAAACCTAGAGCAATGGGTGCCATCACAAAAGGCAATAAAACTATAATAAAGTAATAGGTGTGAAGATGGATCTCGACCAATGGCTTAAGACAAAAAATAAACAATTAGATGATGTCGAAATTGAATTAGATGGGTATTATTTTAAAGGCGATCCCTTTTCAATAAAGATTAGACTTAAATCATTTCCGATTACTCACTTAATTGAAGACTCTATGCATGCGTATAGAGTTTATGAATTTATCAATATCAAACGCCCAGCTGATGTACTCAAATACATTTGGATAGAAATTATTCAACTACCCAAATATTTTCAGAACAAGTATGAAAGTATAATTGACAAGAAAAACTATAGGTTTACATCTTCTCCAGACTGGCCGGAAGGTTTTATTCCATTTAATGAGTTCGATAGGTTTAGTGAATGGTTTGGTGATGATACTGAACGTGAAGCTGAATGTTGGCTTTTATTTCGAGAAGGTGAGGGTTTTACAGAGTTTTGTAGCACCCTATTTGAAGAGGTTTTGTTGCATCAAGGTAAGTTAAGAGAAAACACTGATGTAATAATTCAGGAAGAATTAAGGCTGATTGATAGTCATAGCCATAGATACGACTATGTACAAACTCCTTCATGTGAATTAACTAAGCCTAATTACGAAACGATAACAAAGCCAAAGTACAGTCGTCAATACTATATAAAACTCCGTGAATTATTAAACCAAGAGTCAATCAGTTCGGTTTCTTATCGATACCCAATAGATTATCAAACTGTAAAACTATTCTGTGATCAGCAAATTGTACGACGCAATGAAAAATCTGAGAATGCTTTCGAAATAAATATCTTGGATGACCCTAAAGAAAAATTATCAGGCTGGGGTTGTATTATTAATTGGTATTTTGAAGGACTATGTATTGGTGATTTACACGTTGAACAGTCAATCATCGATTCTGAATTATTACAGAAATATATTGGTAGTAATAGTATGTCTCCAATATGTTTTCTCCACTTAGAAGATGTTGGTGATTTTCAGAATTATAGAAAAAATATTGGATGTGCTTGGGTGTTATATACTCAAAAAGCTTTGGAATAAAAATATAAGGAAATATAGATGTTTACACGTATAAATTGGGTACATACATTATTGGGGCTTGCTATATGCACTACAGCCTTTTTCATTTTCATATTTTTCATAGTTCCTGTTTTTGAAAATATATATAATTTTTTCGGAAGATATTTTATATCCGAGAGGTTTGGAGGTGGAGGGCAGTTAGAAAATCAGGGTGTAGTTGCATTAGCTTTAAAGGCTGTCTTTTTTACAGGTGTGTCGGCTTTTGGGGCATTTTGGTTAAGTTCCAAGTTATTTCCTGAGGCACATGAAAAGTCAGTTGTGATGGTGTTTTCAATTGTTGTTATTATTTGGGCTGGATCTTTATCGTATATTGCTATTGCAGCAGGTGAAGTGATGTTACCAATAGTGATATTTGTAGTTAGTGCATCGCCCCCTGTATGTGTTGCTTATTTGAAGCTTCAGGGTGAAATATTATAATAAATCTTTTGTATTGCCTCCAAAGCCGTCATCTCAAGTGAAACACCTTTAGCCCAAGATAATTTACTATCTCTTAAGTTAATCCGAATAATAGGTTTTTTGTGTTTTCTGCTTTCGCAACGAACAGTAGGGATAGCATTACCGGCCCCAATTTCAATTACCACAAAGTTATCATTCTCATTTAACCATTTATCATAGAGAGATTTCTGCGAGTAATAACGACTGCTATCCCAGTTATTATCATCAAACATTAAAATATTGGGTCTGGCTGTGTTACCACAGAAAATACAGTCCGGAGTCTCAGAGAGCAAAGTGCCTGTGTTATCATCAATCTTATAACTCAATTCATTTTTCCATGATGAAGATATGCAAGGCAAGGTGCATTGTAAGTGGTGAATAGATCCATGACACTCAATAATTCGATTTTCGTCAAAGCCAGCTTTCTGAAACTGGCCATCAACATTACTGGTAAAGATGAAGTAATTATTTTCTTTTAGTTTGATAATGTCTTTGAGTAAATTAAATCCCATGTGCGGAGCCGTTTCTCGATAAAGGTTTGTTCTATGACCATAAAAGCCCCAGGATAGCTCAGGCAGGGTTTCAAACATGAGGGCAGAGGCAGCATCAACAAAACTCATATTTTGATCTTTAAAGTGTGGGTATGCTTTCCAGAAGCCTTTATTGCCTCTAAAGTCAGGTAATCCTGAGTCCACACCAATACCAGCACCTGCAGTAATTAAAATAGCACCTGCTTCATTGATATATCCTACTGCTCTTTGTAATTCACTATCTAACATGAAATCCAACAAAATAACTATGACTAAGACTTCTTAATATTAAATCAAAAAGATTCACATAAGTTAATTATTTTGGATAAAGATAACCTGATAAAACCTGAATCATTTATTCGTTATACATAGTCACAAGACCTAACAAAACTTAACATAAGAATTGGTTTAAATGCTGGTATTGTTTGATTTCTCTAGGCTAATTAATACCACATATATGCGCGTACTTGTCGCGAAACTAATTGATTATGTTCTTTAATCTATGATGCATTTCTCACCATATTATTTTGTAACTAAACTATGGCTAACAATCACTAACGGTAATTTTAGTAACGCCCAGTGGTAAATATATAAAGGTCCCCAATATTTGGGGTAGTCTGGTTCTCATATTTGGTATGACTAACCCAATCCTAGGGTTAATGGATGCCTGTTTTTTTATAGTAGATTGAAGACTAACCCAATAGTCGGGGTAATGTACCCCAATAATTGGGGTACTATTTTTTTCTCTTAGGAATAAAAGTCGCTCTTGGTTCTTTCCATGTTCCAGGAGGTATGCGTGTTGGTTGGACATCAAGTTTACCTTTGCAGTCATTAATCTCTTTCCAGGTGATTGCATACAGGCTTGCCTTATTTCTACCACCCTGTCTGGTTAGCATTAAAAAACCATAGTGAACTAATTCTTCCAGAGCTTCTTGTAGCGTGGCATTTGAGTTCCATCCTCTGTCTCTCATTAAAGAACTGGATAGGCATATATCACCATTATTAAATCCGTTGTATTGTCTTCCAGCTTCTAGCAAGAGCTTAATAGCCTTAAAGCTAAGTTTTAAATAATTGGGCGAATCAAGTAAGGCCATGGGTATACCAATAAATCTGCCCGCATCCTTGCGGTTTTTGATTTTTGCCCTGGGTAGTTTAGCCTTTGGGAGCTTATTCATTGTTGCCAAATTTTTCTTTAGCGTCCCTCCAGGAGTCTGGTATCCGAGAATCCCTGATCGCAGAGCTAAGCAAATCATTGGAGTGAGATATAGCGTTTATTATTTCATCCAGGTCATCAAGGTCTTCTTGTGATAAAACACGTAATCTCAGGTATTCTCCTGCTTGTTGTAATGATCTGTGCCATGAAGTTGATTCCCATATGCCACCGGCTCGAGAGTTTTCTCTTGGTTGCCACTGACATACCGCCCAGTTGATTTGATCGAGGATTACACAATAATTATCATTAATTTTAATTCGTATAGTCATCTCACTTATCTCCACGAGCAATATTAACCTGCTCATCAATCCAGTCATTAATTTCAAATTCTTGCCACGCTACAGCTCGTCCACCCAATGGAATGGGTTTTGGAAAAGTGCCCTGTTTTATCCGTAGATAAATGGAAGAGCGAGACAGTCCTGTTCGGGCTTTAACAGATGGAAGACGTAGAAAAATTTTACAAGCGTTCATGGAATTACCTCGTACCTTATTGAATTTCAACGCTTTGTATTAAATATTGGCAAGGTGCCTTGCCGTCAACTTGCCTTAAATGAATTATTTTAAGTGATTAATTTATATATGAATTATGGAGGTGGGGGTGTGTTGGATATGCGTAGATGTAGGCATTAGGCAGGTGGATATTTATCAAGTATCTCTCTGAGAGCTTGTCGGCTAATACCCTCGCGTTCTGAAGTTCTTTTTAATGCACCTCGTTTTCCATTAAGTTTTAGATCTTCTTCTTTATACCATTGATGGAGTCTAATCCCTCGCTCTTTCGGGCTTTCATTGATCGGTTTTGTATTTCCAAGCTCAAATTCAATATCTCTAATTTCCGATTCAAGGCTTTCTTTTATCTGAATATATCGTTCAAAATCATCGATGCAATTACGTCCGGTACTTTTTAGTTCCTTAAGGTTCAGTTTTCTTTGACTGAGCCACTCTGTTTGTATTTCTCGGTATGCTTCATCAAATTCATCTTCACTATGTTTTTCTTCAGTCTTATTGTTTGTATTATCTTTTTCTTTAGGGAATATAGCGTATGGAAGAGGGTATGAATGTCTCCGTAAAAATTCTTTTAAATCTTTTTTCTTAATAGTGTAGTTAAGTGGGGCAGTCTTAAAAATATCCTTCCAGTCCCAGTCGTATGCCTTGTCATTGACATAGGTTGGTAAGTTCAATAAACCACACCAAATATAAATAAGTTCACGTTGTTGTGTTGTACCCTTAAAGCTACCAAAATTTGAGTATTGACTTTTAAACTGTCTAAATAAAATATTCTCTTCATTTTTAATGTAAATATCTTGAATGATGAATTCAATACCAACGCAAGCAATCACTCCATAAAAAATATCCTGCTGCAGGACATGTTCAAATTCTTCAAAAGTAACACTTAAAACATTAGCAAAGTCAGTTTTTGTCATATTTATTAGTTTGAATCTGATGTTCTTATAGTTTTAATGCTATCAATTCCACTATTAGGACAAAAAACGGACAATTTATCCTAACAATAGCGGCTTAGTTTATGAATTATATAGCGTTTTATTGGATTTTATAGGATGTTAGCGTATATTGAAGTCTAAGTGTACAAGGAAGATAAATACTTGTTTTTATAAGAATAAAATTCAATCTTGGTAATTCATTAAATGTCTCAAAACTCTAATAATCTGGCTGCTTACAGCTGGTCTCTGGCTGATCTTTTACGCGGCGATTTCAAACAAAGCCAATATGGCCGGGTGATTCTGCCATTCACATTGTTGCGCCGCCTTGAATGCGTTCTGGAAAGCAGTAAAGAGGCGGTTCTTAAAGAATACGAAAAAGTACAAAAAATGAACTTACCTGAGGAGGCTCAGGAAAAACTGTTATTACGCGCCACTGGCGGGTTAACATTCTTTAACACCTCAAAAATGGATCTCACCAAACTCGGTGAAACTGGCATCAAAGCAAATCTAGAAAGCTATATTCAGGGCTTTTCTAAAGATGCCCGTGAAATCTTCGAGTATTTCAACTTTGCAGAATTCATCGGCCAGCTCAGCGACACTGACTTATTGTATAAAGTGGTACAAAAAGTCAAAACAATGGATTTGCACATCGAAGCCGTTTCAAACCACGAAATGGGATTGGTGTTCGAAGAGCTGATTCGTCGTTTTGCAGAAGGTTCAAACGAAACGGCAGGGGAGCACTTTACCCCACGAGACATAGTTCGCCTCACAACTTCCCTGGTCTTTATGGAAGATGATGACGCCTTAACCACGTCCGGCATCATCCGTACTATCTATGACCCCACTGCGGGCACCGGTGGTTTTCTCTCATCGGGTATGGAATACCTGTACGAGTTAAACCCTGAGGCCAAAATGGTACCTCACGGACAAGAGCTCAATCCAGAATCATACGCTATTTGTAAAGCCGATATGCTCATCAAAGGACAGGACGTTACCAATATCAAACTCGGTAACACCTTATCCAATGATCAGCTCTATGCCGATAAGTTTGACTACATGCTCTCGAATCCACCCTTTGGTGTCGATTGGAAAAAAATCGAACAAAGCATCAAAGATGAAAACACCCTAAAAGGCTTCGATGGTCGATTTGGGCCCGGTTTACCGCGTGTTTCCGATGGCTCATTATTATTTCTACTGCACCTGATCAGTAAGTTAAGAGATAACAGTGAGAATGGTGGCCGTATTGGCATCATATTAAATGGTTCACCACTGTTTACCGGTGGAGCCGGTTCGGGTGAGTCTGAAATCCGTCGATATATTTTAGAAGCCGATTTATTAGAAAGCATCGTCGCGCTACCAACCGATATGTTCTACAACACCGGCATTGCGACTTACGTATGGATTCTATCGAATAAAAAGACCGACGAACGTAAAGGCAAAGTACAACTGATTAATGGCGTAAACCTTTGCGGCAAAATGCGAAAATCACTGGGCTCAAAACGCAATGAAATGAGTGCCGACGACATCGCAACTATCACACGTACCTTTGGTGCATTTGAAGTGGTCGAAGCAACTGAGTTAGATAAACCGGCTGAACAAAAAAGTAACCGTGGTCGTCAGTCCGAAAACCCTAAACAAGAAGCACCAAAGACCTTTGCCAGCAAAATATTCGATACTCACGAATTTGGTTATCGCCGTATCACCATCGAACGCCCACTGCGCGAGAGTTATCAATTCAGTGATGAACGTATTGCTGAACTGCGCTTTGCACCCAAGCCCTTAAACGCACCCATGAAATGGATCTATGAAACTTATAGCCAATCTTCAGACAAGCCTTGGAGTGAGGATGCGGACTGTGAAAACTACGACGTACTCGCCGAGCACGAAGCAGTGATTCGCAGGCATGTAAAAACGCATTTCAGCGACTTAAAAGAAGCCAAAATAAAAGAGTTGTTAAATAACACAACGTGGGCAGCACAAAAACAAACCTTACTTAAAGCCAAACAACTACAAGCTGAAATCGGCACAGCGCAATGTGATGATATGAATGGCTACGAAGCTATTGTTAAAGTAGCATGCAAAGTACAAGATCTAACATTAGAGGCAAAAGAGAAAAAACAAATCACGACAGCGGTAAGCTGGAAAAACCCAGATGCCGAAAAAGTGATTAAGAAAATCCATAAAGAGACTAAAGCTAATCCATTTTATGGCTTGTTTGATGTTGATGGCCAAACAATAGAGTACAAACCAGACGGTGATTTGCGTGATAACGAGAATGTTGCGCTTGACCCAATACAAACTGTCAATGATCTAAACGAAGCTTACTTCAAAAAAGAAGTGCAACCACATGTTTCTGATGCTTGGATAGATGCCAATAAGAAAGATGATAAAGATCAGGAAATCGGCATTGTCGGTTACGAAATTCCATTTAACCGGCATTTTTATGTTTATCAGCCACCTAGAGACTTAGCTGAGATTGATAAAGAGTTAGATAAGGTTAGCGCTGAAATAATGGGCTTGCTACAAGAGGTTCATTCGTAATGGCTGGTCGTTATCAAGCATATACAAGCTATAAGGACTCTGGTCTTAAGTGGTTAGGTGACTTGCCTGATCATTGGGAGGTTAAGCGTTTAGGTCAATTCTTTGATGAGCGTCGAGAGAAAGTTAGTGATAAAGAATACCCAGCATTATCTGTAACAATGCAAGGTATAGTTCCTCAGCTAGAGCATGCTGCAAAAACTGATGCAGGTGATAACAGAAAATTAGTACTAAAGAACGATTTCGTTATTAATAGTCGCTCAGATCGTAAAGGCTCATCTGGTGTTTCATTACTTGATGGCTCTGTGTCATTAATCAGTATAGTGATGACGCCTAAGAATATTAATCCAAAATTTGCACATCATTTATTAAGAAGTTATCCATTTCAGGAAGAGTTCTATCGATATGGTAAAGGAATAGTTGCTGATCTTTGGAGTACTAATTCCTCTGAAATGAAAAATATTTTGATGCCAGATATTCCTGAAGATGAAGAGGAGGCAATCGCCAACTTCCTCGACCACGAAACGGCCAAAATCGATACACTAATCGAAAAACAACAACAACTCATAAAACTACTAAAAGAAAAACGCCAGGCAGTCATCAGCCATGCCGTCACCAAAGGCCTAAACCCTAACACTCCCATGCGCGACTCAGGTGTTGAGTGGTTAGGTGAAGTGCCGAAGCATTGGATTGTTCGTCGTTTAAAGCATACTTCAAAATTACAGTCAGGAATTCCTAAAGGTAAAGATTTGACCGGAAAAGTTAGTTTCAGTGTACCTATGCTGAGAGTTGCAAACGTTCAAGATGGATATTTGAATCTTGAAGATGTTCATAATATGGATATTGAAACTGACCAGTTGGACCGATACAGTCTAGAACAAGGCGATGTACTAATGAACGAAGGTGGAGATAATGACAAGCTAGGGCGTGGTGCTGTATGGCAGTGCGAAATTGAACCATGTATCCACCAGAATCATGTGTTTGCGATTCGTCCATATTCTATCGAGCCCGAATGGTTGGATATAATGACTCGTGCAAGTTACGCAAAGTTTCATTTTTTTAGAGTTGCTAAGCAAAGTACAAACCTTGCTTCTATTTCCTCAACCAATATCAAAGAAACACCCCTTGTTATACCTCCTGAGAACGAAAGACATGAAATTATGGGTTATGTTCATGGAAAGGTAGATGTTTTTGATAAGGCTGAAGAGAAATGCACAGCTCAAATAACACTATTGCAAGAGCGTCGCACAGCCCTAATCTCCGCAGCTGTCACCGGAAAAATCGACGTAAGAAACTGGCAAGCTCCTTCGGCTTCAAATTACAATAATGAGGAGGTAGCTGTATGAGGCTATATATAACTTCATGTACCCAAATTTACTACCGGGGGGATGTTTTTAATGCCTAATGACCTGACCAGTTCGTCTATTGACCGACAAAATGTCCTTAATAACAAATATGCACTTGAGAAAATTAAGGAGCATCTTGCTTTTGAAGGGCTTGAGTTTGAGGGTGATACTTTCTTTACTAAGCTGCAACTTATTGATTTGTTTGATATTAGTGACAGCACCATAGAAAAAACACTTGCCAGTAATGCCAATGAGTTAAAAGCTAACGGTTATCAGGTACTCAAGGGGAAAAAACTTAAAGACTTCAAAGAGTTAGTTGCTGGTACCGTAATAGATTACGGTACCAAAACAAGTATTTTAGGGGTGTTCAATTTTCGAGCAATGTTGAACGTTGCCATGCTGCTAACTGAAAGTGAAAAGGCTAAAGCTATTCGATCCCGTGTTCTGGACATCGTTATTGATGTGGTAGCCGAAAGAGCCGGTGGGCATACCAAATTTATCAACCAGAGAGATACTGACTATCTACCTTCTGCTTATCGCGAATACAGTTACCGCAAAGTATTTACTGATGCGCTCGATGAATATCTGGATATGGGTAAATATAAGTACGGCGTTTATACCAATAAAATATATCAACTTGTCTTCAAAGAAAATGCTAAAGAATATAAACAAATTTTAAAGCTGGCTAAAAATGACAATGTACGTGAAACATTATATGCAGAAGTTTTAAAAGCCATCGCGAGTATTGAAAATGGTTTAGCTGAGGATATGAAAAATAAGTTTAAATCACTAGGCAGAAAACTAAAGCCTTCTGAATTAGATTTGCTACTCAATGATTTAGAAAATAACCCTTATTTGAAGCCTGTTGTGGATGATGCACGCACTAAAATGGCAAGCAGAGATATGAGCTTTCGTGATGCATTACACACAAAACTAGAATCTTATTTACAGACAGTACCCGAAGGTGATGTTGAAAAGTTTTTGGGAGAGACTAGTCGGTCATTAGAAGAGCAGTTATCAGACCCTGAAACACTAGATGTGTTCAAGCGGTTAAAGGATCGATAATTTATGGAGGAGCAGTTCCTTTATTTTGATGCAACACATGCTGTTAGTGTTCACGACTGGATTATTGAAAACTCTGGTGGTAGGGCAGGGATTAATGATTTGGCTTTATTGCATAGTCCTCTGGAGCATATACAGAATGATATTTATTACCCCAGCCTAGAGGCTAAACTGACTCATCTTGTTTTTGCCATTAATAAGCATCATGCCTTTACTGATGGCAATAAACGATCAAGCATTGCGCTGGGTGCTTATCTTTTAGAATTAAACGGCTACGAATACTGTATTCAGTATTTTGTTCAACAAATGGAAAATATAGCTGTGTGGATTGCTCGGAATGAAATTGATAAAGATTTGTTACATGAAATTATTACCTCATTGATTTATGAAGATGATTATTCCGAAGAGCTGAAGTTACGTATTGCAAATTCAGTTTCTGAATAAAGTTATACAAATAAAGCAAGTACGTTGGGGTGAGGTGCGAACCCCAACAAGTAGGGCATATAAAGCAGTCTGTATATAAGATTGAATATAAACCTAAAATAAATAGGTTAGATAAATAATAAAAATAACAACTAGGAAGTCACAGTATGAGTTATTACGGTGGTGATAAGTCGACAGAGTTTATTTTTCAAAATGACATGATTCAACAGTTTATTGATAACGGTTGGTTATTGGGTAAGCCTGATAACTACAACCGTGAATTGGCGTTGTATTCTGAAGATGTATTAGGTTTTGTTAAAGATACTCAGGATGAGCAATGGAAAAAATTCAAAGCACTTTATCCAAATGACTCTGAAGGAAAGTTTTTAGAACGCGTTGCTTCACAGCTGAATAAAGCTGACCCAAATGCGGCTAATAAAGAAATGCGCACCTTTGGCACCTTGGGCGTATTACGCCATGAACTGCGTGACCGTGGTACCCGCTTTAGTTTGTGTCAGTTTAAACCTGAGCATGATTTAAACCCGGACACATTAGCCCGTTATAAAAAGAACCGTTTACGCATTGTGCCTGAATTGGTGTATTCTCCTTGGGCAACTGATGAGCATGAGGCCGAGACCGGTACACGTGCTAAAAAATGGCGTATTGATTTGGTGTTGTTTGTTAATGGTTTGCCGGTAGCGACACTTGAATTAAAGTCTGAATTTAAGCAATCCGTACAGAATGCGATTAAACAATACCAAACTACACGGTTTGCTATTGATCCTGCGACTAAAAAACCGGAGCCGTTATTAACCTTTAAACGTGGTGCTTTGGTGCACTTTGCTGTGAGCCAGGACCAAGTTTATATGGCGACACGTTTGGAAGGTGACGATACTTTCTTTTTACCTTTTAATAAAGGCACTAAAGAGGGTGGTGCGGGAAATGATGTACCAGAAAATATAAATCAATACGCTACAGACTATTTATGGAATGAGGTATTACTGCCTGATAACTTGTTAAATATCCTTGCACGCTTTGTACATTTACAAATTGAAGAAAAAGAAGACTGGGAAGGGCGTAAGTACAAAAAAGAAACCTTAATCTTTCCACGTTATCACCAGTGGGATGTGGTTAATAAACTTATTAATGCGGCGCACACCGAAGGCCCTGGTCATAAATATTTAATACAACACAGTGCAGGCTCTGGTAAATCGAACTCTATTGCTTGGTCTGCACATCAATTATCAGCCATTCATAATGCCGAAGGTAATAAATTATTTGATTCTGTGATTGTGGTGACAGATAGAACGGTGTTGGATGATCAGTTACAAGAAACCATTTCTCAATTTACATCAGTAGAAGGCGTGGTTGGCCGCATCAATCGCAATGAAGGTGATGGCTCTAAGTCAGAAAAATTGGCAGCTGCACTGGAAAGTTCGCAGCCCATTATTATCGTCACAATTCAAACCTTTCCCTATGTATTAAAAGCCATCGAAAACAGCGTTAGCCTTAAAGAACGTAATTATGTAGTCATTGCCGATGAGGCGCATAGCTCACAAACGGGTAGTACGGCACGTCAGTTAAAAGAAGTGCTGATGATCGATGCTAAAAGCGGTGATGAAGAGCTCAGTACAGAAGATATATTAGATGCTGCTGTCGCTTCACGCCGTGCTTCTAGTAACTTAAGTTATCTTGCCTTTACCGCAACGCCAAAGACTAAAACACTTGAGCTATTTGGTCGGTTGCCTAAACCTGATGAAACACCCTCTAAAACCAATAAGCCAGAAGCTTATCATGTGTACAGTATGCGTCAGGCGATTGAAGAAGGCTTTATTTTGGATGTATTAAAAAACTACACTAATTACAAAGTGGCCTATAACCTAGCGATGAAGATAGAAGGTGCTGATGAAGAGGTTGAACGTAAAAAAGCTAAAGTAAAACTCAATCAATGGGTACGCCTGCATGACTACAACATCAGCCAGAAAGTGCAGGTAATTATTGAGCACTATAAAGATAATATTATGGGTTTGTTAGGTGGCCAAGCGAAAGCAATGGTCGTTACTAGCTCTCGTAAGGAAGCGGTACGCTTTAAATTGGGTTTTGATAAATATATCAATGAGAAGGGTTACCAAAAAATACACGCAATGGTCGCATTTTCTGGTGAAGTGGAATTTAATGAGAAAGACCCAAATGTTGATGGCTTGTTGGGTGAGAAGTTCACTGAAAGTAATATGAATCCTAACCTCAAAGGTCGTGATATGCGTAAGGCTTTTGATTCTGATGACTATCAGGTAATGATTGTTGCTAATAAGTTTCAAACAGGATTTGATCAGCCCAAGCTATGTGCCATGTATGTGGATAAAAAGCTGGGTGGGGTCGAGTGTGTGCAAACGTTATCGCGCTTAAATCGAACCTTTCCAGGTAAAGCAGAAACAGGCACATTTGTTTTAGATTTCTTTAATGATCCTGATGATATTCTGGAATCATTTCAGCCTTATTATCAAACTGCAGAATTAGATGATGTATCTAACCCTGATTTGATTTTTGATTTGAACGATAAACTTCGCGCAGCAGGTATTTTTACATGGAATGAAGTTGAGCAATTCTGTGATGCCTTTTTCGTTAAAAGTAAGAGCAATGCGGCCATAGCCAATATATGTAAACCAGCTGTTGAGCGTTGGACTAAGCGATATAAGTCAGCTGTAGAAGCATACAAGCAATCTAAAGAGATGTTTGAACGCACTAAGAAGACAGGCGATGCAGTTTTAATCGCCAATGCTGAAAATAGCTTTAAGCAATGCAAAGAAGAAAAAAATGCATTAGAAATATTTAAAAAGGATTTAGGTTCCTTTGTTCGCTTCTATGAGTTTATGTCACAGATCGTCGATTACGATGATAAGAACTTGGAAAGATTAAGTTTATATGCGCGTAACCTGCGACCCATGCTACGTGAAACAATCATTGACGAAGATGATATAGATCTCAATGCAGTCGAATTAAGTCATTATCGTTTATCTAAGATAAAACAGCAGCACCTAAATCTAAGAGAGGATGCCGAAGAATACCTTACTCCTGGTGATGCACTGGGTTCCGGTAAAGCTAAAGATAAAAAAGAAGAATTCCTGTCGCAGATTATTAGTAGGCTTAATGAGTTATTTATTACTGATGAGCTTACTGATAAAGACTTAGTGAATTATGCACATACGATAAGAGACAAAGTGAGAGAAAATGCTAAGGTGATGAGTCAAATCACTAACAACACACCAGAGCAAGCTATGTTGGGTGACTTCCCTAAAGCGATTGATGATGCAGTAATGGATAGTAATGAAGCACATAAAAACCAAATGATGCAATTGTTGTCTGATCCTGAGAAGGCTAAGGGATTTGCTAGAGTGGTGTTTGATTTATTAAAGTTAGCTGAATGACTCAAATGGATAATAAAAGAATTCAAGAAAGAATATCAACATGCTTGCAAATTAAGCCTGGACTAAAGGCGAGTGAAATTTCTTTGCGTCTGCAAATAGAAAAGAAAGATATAAATAGTATTCTTTATAATGAATTAAAGAATGAAGTTATTAAGGATGATGAATTTCGTTGGTATCTTAAAGATTATGAAATGTCTAATATTAATAATGATAAAACTGCAGAGGAAGTAAATACAGTGTCAGATAATATAACAAAAATAGATGCTGAATATTTATTGGCTACACTGGAAAAGACTCGACAAAAGCTTCTTGATAATACTAAGCGTAACAGGCTGATTAATTATCGAGAAACAGCAAAAGATGTAGCTGTAATTGATGAGATGGCCGATCTTGTTTTTGAGGATTTAGTCTTTGAGGAAAAATGCTTTTATTTTTCATGTTATGAAGAAATAGATGATGAAGATGTAAAGTCGGATTTGTTTTCGGAGGAAGTGGCAGAGCCAAATAGAACACTCCCAGAAACTAATGGTGCCAGGCACTCTGTTGATGACAAATATAGTGATGAGTTTTTACAAACCCCCTATGTAGATAAGGATCTTGAGAGACGGTTAAGAAAACTATATACAGAACATAAGTCTCTGATAGAAGAGACAGGTGCTAATAGTCTGTATTTAGCCATGGGTTTTTTGGAATGGTCCGATCACGAATATGATGAAAAAAAGATAAAATCACCACTGATGTTGGTACCTGTTCGTATAGCAAGAGAAGGAACAGCAGGTCAGGCTAAGTATTCATTAAGTTTTGATGATGAAGCATTAGATTCAAATTATTCTTTAATAGAAAAACTACGTAACGACTTTGATATAAATATTCCACTTCTAGAGGACGAGGAAAAGCCTGAAAGCTATTGGGAACGAGTTGATGAGTCTATACAAAACAAACATAAGGACGGATGGTTAATTATCAAAGAAATGTCGCTAGGCTTATATCGTTTTAGTAAGCAAATTATGTGGCATGATCTTGATCCAAACCGTTGGCCTAAACATGCTCCGTTAACAGATAAAAAAGTTATTCAGCGTATTTTATTGGGTGCTCAGGCGGGAGAAAAACCGCCAGGTCAGTTGTCTGGAGAATACCCGCAAGATGGTGAAGAGAAGGATGTTTCATTACCTGACTTAAAGCTTATTAGGGATGCCGATTCTTCGCAGTATTCTGCGCTAATAGATTCTTTATCAAGTGAAAATGGTCTGGTTATTGAGGGTCCTCCTGGAACAGGAAAATCTCAAACTATCACTAATCTGATAGCAGCAGCCATGGATGAAGGAAAAACAGTCCTATTTGTTGCCGAGAAGATGGCAGCCTTAAGGGTAGTTTACGATCGTTTAGAAGAGGTTGGGCTAGGGGCATTTTGTTTACAGTTACATGGGCTAAAAACAAGTAAGAAAGAGCTTTTGGCTGATGTGGCAAGAAGGATTGAATATAGATCAGATTCTATTGCTGATATTCAAAATAAAGTAAAACAGCTAGCACAAGCGAAAGAAAGTTTAATTGAATATTCTAAAGCCTTGAATGAAAGAGCGGGTCCAGAAGGATTGGCGCTTTACGAGATAGCATGGAGGGTGGAAGTATTACGTCAGAAACTGCCAGATAATATTGATGATCTTGAACTTGAGGTTTCTCATGATGTTAGTTATGAGGATTTTTATTCGCTTAAGAGTGATCTTGATAATCTGGGTAAAGAATGGAGTGGAATATCTAGCGATGCTAGAGACGCCTGGTCTGGTTACCTGGCAAGTAGATATAATGAAAACAATCAAAGTGAAGTGATGATTGCTGTTGAGGAAGTTATTAATACGCTTTCTTCGATTGATGATGTTATGTTGAAAATTGGTGGAGTGGATAAGGTTCCTGAAATTTTGCAGATTAAACGTCTATTAAAATTTAAGTCTAGTCCTCCAGATGATGCTATAAAAGCTATTCCAGTAGAGATAGATGAGGGGCTGATATATCGAACTGTATCTGGAGATCTGTTTGATACCCTTCAGGATATTGTTCATGAAATAGACGATTACTTATCAAATGTTAAACAAATAAATAATGTATTAGATTATGCATCTGAAAATTCAGGTTCGTATTGTGAGTCATTGAATGAATATGTAAATAGTATTATAAGCAAGGCTGTTTATCATTCAGTTAATATTAATGAATTAAATGGTGAGCGTTCGCAGTTTGAGACTATAGCATCTTACCTTAATGACTTGCCAGTTTTGACTGAACCATATTTAACTATGCTCAATAGTGTTGCGAGAACTGTTTCCGACTATAAGGAAATCATAGATGAAGTCGTTGGTCTGACTAAAGGGCCGGTGGAATTATCAATTCATTCAAATGTGCATCATGTTAAAGCTTCTATAAAAAACCACTTATCTCAAGCGCATGAAGATAATAAAAATTTGTTTAATGAGGTGTCATCACAGTCTGGTTTCAATTTTGACAGAATTAAGTCATCTAAAGATCTAGAGATTGCTAAAGATTCAATTGAAAAAAGAATTGGTAGCTTTTTCTCGTTCTTTAGTTCTGATTATCGTAGCGCAAAACGGACTATAAAAAGTATTCTTAAAGACTCTAATGAATTCAAAAAGTCTCAGGACTTCGTTGATAGGCTGGATAAGTTGTATCAAACGGTTACTGAAGTTGAAAAGTTTAAGGCTAATGATGACTATAAATTGGTACTTGGTAGTTTATTTAAAGGATTAGAAACGGATTGGAAAAAACTAGATAACCTTATTGATTTCTCGCAGAACCTCAGAGAGAAGCTGGGTGTTGAAGCAGCAACTAAGATATTAGCTGATTGGGACTCTCATATAGATGAGGTTGTAAATTTTAAGGAAGACATGGTCGAACGGTTACAAACGATTGACTCATTTAAGGCTAAGCATCCGTTTCCTGACAATATGTGGCAAAGGCCTGTTGCCGAAATTTCAGATGTACTATCTCCCTGGATAACAAAGATCTCTGAAGCTGATAAGGCTCTTAATCAGCCATGGTGTGGTTCATCTATAACATTAGATGAAGCTCTAAAAACAGTAGATTTGTTTAAAATAACAAAGAGAAAAGAATCTGTGATTGAAGCGCACAGAGGATTTGATAGCTTGCTCGGAAGCTGGAGAAAGTCTGAAACTGATATAAGGCCAATTAAGCTAGCATATGCTTGGATTGAGGATGTTATAAATCAACCGGGTTTTACGCTAAATATCCTGAAATGGATGTATACCGAAAAAGGGGAATTTAAATCTGATCGATACCGCTATTTATACCAGAATGTGATTAAGCTGGTAGCCGCGATTGATAATGCCGCAGGTGTTCTGGGTAAGTATGGTGACCTGGATATAACATTGTGGTTGGGTGGAGAAAAATCTTTCGTTAGTCATGTTTCTAGTAAGCTCGAATTGGCTAGAGAAAGCATTAGCAATTTGATTCTAATGAGACGTTGGTCTGAGGCTAGTGAGGACCTGAAACAACGAGGCTTTTCGACAATAAGTGACCTGGTATCTGTAGGTGGACTTAAAAATGAGGAGTGTGGATATGCTTATGAATATTGGTTATATAAAAGACTTCTTGAAGAGAAGATTCAAGCAAATAAAGTATTAGCAGGTTTTTCTAAGACAAAATATGACAGTCTAAGGGATCAATTTACGGCACTAGACAAAGAGCTGATGGTGTTAAATGCAAAACAGATTGCAAATAAGTTGTCTAAAAAGACGGTTAAACAAGGGAACGGCTCTGGTAAAGTTTCTACATTTACTGAAAAAAGCTTGTTAACGCATGAGATTAATAAAAAATCCAGGCATAGACCTATAAGACAGTTAATCAAAAATGCTAGTAATGCATTTCAATCGCTTAAGCCGTGTTTTTTGATGTCTCCTCTTTCAGTAGCCCAGTATCTTGGTGCGGGTGATATTCATTTTGATTTAATTGTAATGGATGAAGCTTCTCAGTTAAGGCCTGAAGATGCAATAGGTGCGATTTCTCGTGGAACAAGATCAATTGTTGTAGGTGATCCTAAACAGCTACCACCAACATCTTTCTTTGATGCTGTATCAAAAACTGATGAAGAATCTGAGGAGACGATTCTTGACGATACTGAATCAATACTAGATGTTTGCCTGAAACAATTTCAGTATCGTAGATTGCGATGGCATTACCGCTCAGAACATGAATCTCTAATCCAATTTTCAAATGAAAAATTCTATGATCATGACTTGGTTGTATTTCCATCGCCCAAGCCAGATACTCGAGAATATGGGGTTCATCATACTTATATTAAAGACCCATCATATAAAAAAGGTAAAAATAGACGTGAAGCGGAAGTGGTGGTGGAAAATATAATTCATCACTTTCATAGGCATGGTAAAAAGAGTTTAGGTGTAGCAACCTTTAATAAAGCTCAGGCAGAAGAAATAACTAATTTACTTGAACGACATAGGCAGAAAGACCCAGGCATCGATGCGATGATTAAGGAGCACGAAGGTAGTGAACCACTGTTTATTAAAAATCTGGAAAATGTTCAGGGTGATGAGCGTGATGTTATTTTCATATCTACAACATACGGCCCTGAAGCTGCAGGTGAGCCAGTAGCGCAAAGATTTGGGCCTATCAATTCAGATGTGGGCTGGAGAAGATTGAATGTTATTGCAACACGAGCAAAACAAAGAGTAGAAGTATTTACTTCGTTACGTTCTACTGACATTGTTGTTGAAGAAAATGCAAATAGAGGAAAACGAGCACTTAGAGACTATCTTGAATTTGCCGAATCAGGAAAAATTACAGAAAGAGGCTTTGCAACTGGAAAAGAGCCGGATAGTGATTTTGAAATTGCGGTTATCAAGATGATCAATAATCTTGGTTATGAATGTGACCCTCAAGTTGGTGTTGCTGGTTTCTTTATAGATATTGGTATTCGTAATCCTGATAGGCCTGGTGAATACTTACTTGGAGTTGAGTGTGATGGAGCCACATATCATTCTGCAAAGTCTGTAAGAGATCGTGATCGATTGAGACAGCAGATACTAGAAAATAAGGGTTGGCAGATTCATCGTATTTGGTCAACAAATTGGTTCCAGACTCGTTCTACTGAAATAGAGCGATTAGAGCGTGTTATTCAGCAGGCAATTGAAGCTGATCGAAACCGTTTTACAGTAGTAGAAGACTATATTGAGGCTCCAGAAATACTTGTAGAGGCTGAATATGCTACTGATGAAGAGATACAAAGTGAGATTCTTGAAGAAGAACTACAGTTAGAAGATGCCCTTGAGAGATTTTGGGAGCGCTATATTAAGCCTGACTTCCCAGATAAATCTAGAAGTATATTAAGCGAAGAAATGATTAATGTCCTAGCCAAGAGAAGGCCAACAACTACTGAGGAATGGTTTAATTTAGTACCCGCTGATATGAGGCAAAAAATTGAACCAAATGAAGGTGAATTTAGACAGGATATTTTTGACATGATTGAAGAATATGAGTAGTAATTCATGGAATTTGAGTATCTGATGATTCTATATAGAGCAGGAAAATGAAAAAAAGACCTGATTGGCTACGAAACCTAGAACAGACTACAAGTGATATTGCTGATGGAACTGTTAGTTTGTATAAAAAAGTACTGTCTGAAACTAGTAAGCAAGCTAATAAGCTTGATGATGAATATGAAATTAGCGAGTCGCTTAAAAAAGCTGGAAAATCTACAAAAGAGTTCTTATCTGAAGCAGATGATAAATACTCTATTTCAGATAAAGCGTCTGTAGCTGTCGATACACTTTCATCTGCTGGTTCCAGGACTTTAGATTCGGCGAAAGAGTCTGGCTTAGTAGGGGTTGTAGATAAAGCACAACAAGGCCTCAAAGACTCTATTGCTGAACCAATAGCGAAATTTTCAGATGATTCTGGTCTTAATGCTCAGCTTGAAAAACTACTGAACAAGGCTGAGGTTACTTATGGCCAAATGAGATCTATCATTAAGCCGTATTATGCGCCTGAAACGCCTATTGAATTACTAGAGTCCACAAAAGAAGAACTTATCTATATCAACTCGTGCATATTACAAATAAGTGCAGATGAAGCTGAGATGTTGGCTAATAAATTAGGTTCAGCTGTTATTTCTAAAATTGCTGGAGCTGCATCTGCAGGTGTGTTGCTTACTATGGTTAGTGCATATGGTACAGCAGGCACAGGTACTGCAATTGCGGGTTTGTCAGGTGCTGCTGCAACGAATGCTACGCTAGCCTGGGTAGGAGGACTACTTGGTGGAGGAATGGCAACAGGTGCAGTAATGACTGGTGGTCTGGCTTTGGCTGTAGGTGTTGGTGTGTATAAGCTAGTTGGCTCTGAGGCGAGGCAGTTCGATCAACTGAGTGAGACAGAGCAACGCATTATTGAAAGTACAGGATTTCTGATTGCTGCTATTAATGATTTACTAAAGAGTCCAGAAATCAACTTTGATGCTGAAGAGGCTCATTTGCTATTGAATAATACTTTATTGCCTTTGTATAGCACTCTCCAGGAAGAAGCTGAAAATATAACTAAGAACCTGGATAGTAAGCAAAGTGTGTTGTTTAGGCAGCATGCGCTGGTCGATTTCAAAAAGCGAGTTATCGACGGGTTTGAGTATTTTATTAACGATGCTAAAAAGTCATCTCATTTATCTGCTGAGTTCGTTATAGCTGGTGTTATTTATTCGCTTTTAACGCAAACAGCCGTCGATGATTCTATTGAGAGTCAAATTGCCTTAGATGCTTTAAGACGTATGAAAAATGACTGGAATGACGCTAGCGAAGCGCAGCTAAGTGATGCTATCTCTGATTATGATCCTGAGCAGTTAAAAGGTATTGCAAATAATGTAAAAGGGATTTACCACGAGCTACTATTTGTTGATACCTACAATAAAGAAAATCAAGAAACTTATGCTGAGTTATTTGGTGCTACCAATCACCCGGGTGCAGATGTGCAAATAAAGTCTGTAGATGACAATTCACTTATAAGAGAATTTCAGCTTAAATCGACCAGTAGTACTGACTATGTAAATGAGCACGTCGAACGATACCCAAATATTGAGGTTTTAGTGACAGAAGAAGTGGCTGAAAAATCATCTTTTGAATCTAGCGGTATTAGTAACGATGATATTACAGCTCACATTAATGATGTTATTGAAAAAATTGGAACTAACACCGTATTTGATAGGGCGATTGAATCAGGTGCTTATGTGGGTTTAGCTGCTGCCGGTAAAGAAGTTATTGATTTACTTCGTGGGAAACAGGATATGTCTGGCGCGGGTGAGGGTGTTGCGAAAGCGGCTGGCCTTGCATCATCTAGTACGTTAATTGCATCTTTCTTGTTTAGTTGATAATAGGCTTTTTATGGAAGTTTGAAGCATTGTGAATATTATATAAATAAAGGGTATTAGGTAAAATAGTGTCAAAATTAACACAGATTGTGTTCTTTCTATTTATAGTATCGTGTAACTTGTTTGCTCAGGAATATATACCAGAAGGATTATACGATTTAAAGTCTTTTAAGCTTAATAATGGATTTGAGGTTTTTCTTCGTGAACGGCATGAAGTAAAAAATACATCGATAAGATTAGTTGTCAAAGTTGGCCACGATAATTTCGAGTGTGGAAAACAAGAAATTGCACATTTCCTTGAACATTTACTCTTTACAGGAACCTCTAAACACTCAGAGAGAGAACTGGATAAATTAATCGAGGATAATGGAGGTAGTTGGAATGCCACCACATCACCAAGTACAACTTCTTATGAAATTGATATTTATAGTAAATATACGGGGCTTGCATTAAAGACCTTGCACGAGATCGTTACAGATTCAACAATCACTCCTGAAAATGTAGAGCTATCACGTGATATTATTCACAGGGAGCTTGGGGGAGTAACCAGTAAATATAAGCAAGTGTTTTATGACTATGGTATTGGTAAGTCTGGTTACAGTAAATCAAGTGAGAAGCTCTTTTCAAAAGAGGCCTATTGCTCAAAATTAGATTCGGCCACTGATATAACACGCGATGAGATTATGGAAGCACATCAGACATATTATGTACCTAATAATATGGCAATCGTAATTGTAGGTGATTTTGATTCTAATTCCATAAGGGAGCAGCTGAATAAGACCTTTGGTTTAATGAAAAGAAATCCAGTTAAAGTCATCCCAGCTATCAAGAGTAATGGATACCAAACAGATGATATATTTACAGGTACATTGAATCCAGTTTTATCTGATGAATCATCTGTCTATATCCGATATAGAGTGAGTGATCGCTACAATGCAGACTATTTGAAATTAGCATTTATATCAGTCTACCTGAAACGAAAATTATTTAATGCGATTCGTATAGAAAAAGGACTAGCTTACAGTGCTAATGCTAGCTTGAGTATTATCAAAAACCGTGAAGTACTAGAGCTTTCTGCAGATTCTGAAATTGGCAATGAGGATATTATTCTTGAAGAAATGTTGAGGGTTGTCGACGAAGTACTAGAAAAGCCAATTGATCAGGTTGAGTTTGATAAATTTATGCATGGTATTTTACTAAGTTTTACACAAATGTTTCAAAGTAATGATGAAATCGCATCGTATTATGTTGCTGCTTTAGATACCTTTCTTTTTGTGGATGAATTTAAAAAATTAGAGATTGTATATAATCAAACTACACCTGAAGATGTGTATAGGGTTGCTAATAAATATCTGAAGCCTACTCAAGCGATAAAGATAAAAGAAACTCCAGTAATGGCTTATATGCAGTTTTATATCAGTATTCTCATGCTAATAATTACATTAGTGTATTTAGGAAGGATTTGGTTTAAGCATCATAGAAAAAAATAATTCTAGTTAGTTTAAGTATTAATGTTATTTGTTGTTTTCAGTTCCGTATTTCTGTAATGATAAAAGAATATAAATAGAATATTAAAGGAAAAAAATGAACGACTTACAAGAAAAGTTACATGATGAAGGCATAAGGTTGGCGATCAAGATGTATTCTTTTATTAAATGGTTGAAGCTTCTTCTTGCATGCGTTATCTGTGTTGCTTATTTTATGGATAGCTCATGGCTTTTAGAGGTTATTGTTTTTGCGGTTGTTTTTATGCTTGTCTTGCCGTTGGGTTTTTTTGATACATATGTTGAAAAGTTACTAGAATATAATGCTCATGCAATAGAAGAGAGGGTGTTGCTTAATGCTGCAGAGTCAACTAAAGCCTTCGTGAAGTTTTCAAAGAATATAAATGACTTATACACTAAGTTTAATAATTTTGGTAAATAATAATTAAAGTGGTTGTGATGGAGAGTTCTGGCTATGTTATATGGGTATTCACTTAATCAGCTGTTGGTTGTAAAAACATGACTGATCATATTAATAAAATATGGAATGCTTTTACCAAGCAATGCCTTGATTCTAATAGCAATGCACTACTAAGAAAAGGATCTAGTTATAAAAAAGCTGAAAATTGGTTAAATAAAACTTCTGGCCCAGCATTACCAACAAAAATGTTGTCAAATGTTTGCATTTACAATAGTTGGATAAATCCACATAACATTAGCCTTGCTAGAGAAATTATTAAGTATAATGACGGCATTACTTTCCAAGAGCTAGTATACGAAATGCTTATGCTAGTTAATGAAGAAAAAACACCTACACCTTATATATGGTGGCTATGGCCTCACAGCTCAAAGAGTCGCGCTGTGCATGAAGATGCAAATGGTCAAACGTTTATAAAAATAGAAAACAAATGGCATTTGGTTTATTCAGCTCAAGTAGTAGGAGTATTGGTAGGTACGCAAGGTACAAAAGATTATGAACAAATACCTAGTAATTGTTATTTCGTTTCATGGGAGAGTGAAGAAATTTCAAAAAATTACTTTTAACAACAAATACAACCATACAAGGCGCTCAAGTTTGTGCTCCGCACGTATGCGAAAAAGTGTCGCGCACCTTAGCTAAACGCTGACTATCTGCTTTCGGCCAAGGGCAGGGCATATATAGATAACTGTAAGGTTGAGTCTAAAGAACTTATTAATTCAATCAGCCTATATAGTCGGCCCATTCTTGCATCATTTTTCTACGTTTTTCAAATAAGTCTCCACGTCGATAAGCGGCTTCTACTTTATTTTCAATAGTGTGAGCAAGTGCCATTTCTGCTACGTCTCGCGGAAAATGTGACTCCTCGCCAGACCAGTCACAGAAACTGGATCTAAAGCCATGCGGTACGTATTTTGGCTTAGATTTATCCCCCTCCATATTTTTATCAGAATCTTTATATCCCATGTCTCTCATTAGCTTGAGCAGAGCCATGTTAGAAAGTGGCTTGCCATGCTGAAAGCCAGGAAATAGGTAGGGTGAGTTTTCATCTGCAGGTACAGCTTTAAGTACCTGGACTGCAGTATCAGATAATGGTACTCGGTGTTCGGCACCGGCTTTCATTCGATCAGCAGGGATAATCCATGTGGCCTGTTCGAGGTCTATTTCATCCCAGGTGGCTTTGAGTACCTCGCTTGTGCGTGTGGCGGTCAGGACTAGGAATTTCAGTGCATAGGCTGATGTTGTTTGTTTTTTAGCTAATTCTTTTATGAATGCAGGTACATCCTGGTATGGCATGGCTGGGTGATGTTCAACTTTTTTAAGCTTTGATGGTTTTGGTAACAGCATTTCTAAATGTCCACGCCAGCGTGCTGGGTTTGCATGGTCGCGATACTTATGTGCATGGGCGTAATCGAGGATGTTCTCAATGCGTCCTTGAACACGCTTTGCAGTTTCAGTTTTGGACTTCCAAATAGGCTTTAAGACATTCAGAACATCATCGGTTGTTATTTGATCGACTGTTTTCTTGCCTATTTTGTCTCTGGCATAGGTTTTCAGCGTAGAAACCCATTGTCTACGGTGTTTGTAGTTTTTCCATCCGTGACGGTGTGCACGTATATAACTTGCTGCACAGCTAGTAAAGGTAGGGACTTCCTGTTTTTCAATATTTCTCTGTGTAATCGGATCAAGGCCTTTAGTAGCGATTGAGCGGTATGTGCCTGCTATTACTCTAGCCTCTTTGAGTGATACATCTGGATAGCTCCCCAGACCCATTTCCGGACGTTTTCCGTTAAATGTATATCTGAGTACCCACTTCTTAGAACCTGTCTTAGAAACGACCAGGCGTAAACCTCCACCATCTTCATATTTCCCAGGCTTCGTGGTCTTAATCTTTTGTGGTGATAGTTTGTGGATGGCCATATATTAGATCCTGTTTTTGTGAGAGCTGGTCCCCCAATTGGTCCCCCAAATTATTTAGATGCTATAGTATCTCGATGAATCGTGATAGTCTATAAGTAGTTGATAAATATGGTATAAATGAACATTCTAGTATCTTATAGGAAGTGCTTTTAACGGACTCCCTCTCCGCCATATAAATAAAAAAGGCCCCACCTGTTTTTCAGGTGGGGCCTTTTTTATTTATACGCTCGAGGGACGAGAACGCGAGGAAGGGTTCGAAAAATTCGTAAGGAACGAATTTTCAT
>Ga0316207_10001686_pt1 | contig 25799 bp, 23 predicted proteins | sample 6weekpyrite_MG_FD_204943 | JGI IMG/M metagenome (GOLD analysis project Ga0316207, IMG submission 204943) | Microbial mat bacterial communities from mineral coupon in-situ incubated in ocean water Damariscotta River, Maine, United States -... | ecosystem: Environmental > Aquatic > Marine >... | reverse complement strand
ATGCTAAGACTTTACCATCACTTTCCAATTTAATGGCAATATCATGCCTAGCATAAGCGCTGTTTGCCATTATTAACAAAAGCAAAAACAAAATAATGATTGTACGTTGAGTCATATATTGCGCTTTTAAATGAAAAGTTATAGTCAAGTTTAACTGCTGAGTACATCAAAATTAACTGAATTCTAGTTGAAAACTAATCAAATTCACGAGTTTAGTGGCTGTGATTAAACTAGATTTAGTCTTACTTTACAATACTTTACTACCCATAATCACCTCAAATGCGTATAAACCTAGGATTCTACAACGTATTTCCTGAGTTATTACATTAAAAGTTGCTAAATTTCAGAAATTAATCCACCCAAGGACAAAACCAGGGATTCTTATTGCACACTAGTGAAAGGAGGCCTTATCAGCGCGTTTATGGCATGTTAAACAATCCAAGAAACTCTTTATCTAGGCATTTTATCTCATTGCCCGATTAGATACCTCACGATGTTCACGCTAAAAATGGTGATTATCCGTTATACGCAAGGAGTTATTTCCTCTCCCCCAACCCCTGCGTTATTCTCTCGTCACATTTACTAATAAATAGCTAAGAAGCACATCCGAATCATTTTTCCCCATCTCAACGTTATCCCCAATTTAATTTTTGTTTTATAAACCTGCAGAATTAATTGATTTCATTTTGTCTTGCAGTTTTGGAAAATCCATTGCACCACCCTGAAATGAATAATCCTAAAAATAAATAGCCTGCATAAACATGGACATCTAAATACCGACTATCACCTTCGATAAGCAATCCAATAGTAAAGCTCAAAACAAATAACTAATAGAAAACTCTAGTCGGTGTATCCCAAACTGCGACTTTGCGTATCTTGGAATGATTAATACCCTGCGTATTAATCCCGTACCTGGTTTTGTTTACGTCCTTTGATCATAGACAATACAAGGTTTTCGCCGTGCACAATGCTTTCAATAATGACTCCAGCGATATGCACAGTTATTAGAAATAAAGATAGATTAGCAAACAGTTCATGAAGATCCTCAGACGCTGCAGCGATCCAATAGGGAAAATAAGACATGAATCCCAGCATGGGACCAGCTCGTTCTTCTATTGCTAACGCCATCATGCCGCTGACACCGGTTGCTACTAAACTCAGCAACATAATAATAATCATTAAACCGCCTGCTGGATTGTGACCTAGATAACGTTTGGGTCGAAACAAGAATACGTCTTTAACATAACTCAATGCTGTCTTGGGTGAATATATAAAGTCACTGAAACGCGCATGCCGACTGCCAACGAATCCATAAATAAATCGTAAACCCAGCATAATCAAAATTAGATATCCAGCATTACTATGTAACGTCATCAAATCGTCTTCTGTTACAAAAGCAATGGCGAAAACAATGACTAATATCCAATGAAAACTACGAATAAATAGATCCCATACCTTAATTTGCTTAGCTTTCATTGCACTTTGACTCCTTCACTTATCATTTTTTAATATTAAAACAATCAAGTGAATCAACTCTGAAACAAAGCCTAATTAAATCTGAAAATACAAATAGTTACCCGACATATTATGAATTTATAATGAATATGCAGATATTAATATTGATGAAGAAAGATGGTATGGATTTGTAATCGTAGGTGGTACTATTGCTATTTATTTTGCATAATACGCGCTCTCACGCCCCCGTAGCTCAGCTGGATAGAGCGACCCCCTCCTAAGGGGTAGGTCGGACGTTCGAATCGTCTCGGGGGCGCCATATACTTATAAGGCACTTTCTTGTTATGACCAATAATTTTGACACCAATAATGTCATCGCAATCATACCCGCTGCCGGAAAAGCAAAACGTCTTCCTGCCATTGAATATAGCAAAGAAATAATCCCCATAGGTTACAAAAATCCATCACAGAAAAATGTTGAAATGGATAAACCTATTTGTTTTCACTTAATGGAGAAATTTACCTGTGCTGGAATTAGCAAAGGCTTAATGATAATTCGTGAAGAAAAATGGGATATACCGAGCACTTTAGGTAATGGTAAATGTGTGAATATGGAAATTGCCTATCAGATGTTAGATCTGCCTCATGGTACGGCTTACACCATCAATCAAGCATACCCTTTTATCATTGACAATATTGTAGCTATTGGTTTTCCCGACATCTTATTTTCTCCAGATGACGCTTATTCTCAAATACTGAACCTACTCTCCAGTACAGAAGCTGATGTTGTATTAGGTTTATTTCCTGCGGACCGACCTGAAAAAGTTGATATGGTTGAAATTAATCAAATAAATGATGTGACTGCTATTGTCATAAAACCGAAATTGAGTGATTTAAAATTAACATGGGGAATTGCTGTGTGGAAACCGTCATTTAGCAAATTCTTACATGAGTATATAAACGCACATCAACAAAAGAAATCAGATCCTGAGCTCTTCATTGGAGATGTTATCAGACAGGCAATAACTCAAGGTTTAAGTGTTAAGGCAAAGCAAGTTTCTAATGACGCATTTTTAGACGTAGGCACACCTGATGATCTGGCTAAAGCAATAGATTTACATTCTTAAATTAATAATTTAAAACTTAAGAATTACCAATCAACATTCTTGTTCAGTTCTCGCAGCAACATTGACTGCATCTTTATAGTCAACCTCAACGTTAACCACTATGGGTTGACAACACACCGAGCAATCTTCTCTATATTGTTGAAACTCAACACTTCCGTCGACTACTATTTCAATGTTTTCACCACAATACGGACAACTGATAATTTCTGATTCTGTCGTAAACATAAAAAAATATAAATCCTTGAAAATCACGTAATGGGTTAATTAATAACCTGGATAAATGATATTAATGGACGCGCTATCACTAGACGATACCCTTATTGGAGGTTCTATAAAGATCCACACCTTCTTGTGTCTTTATTCAATCTTTTTTGAACCTTAAAAACTGATGTTAATTTAATCATAATGCTTATGAAATATTATTACAATTTTATAATATCGCTAAGCCTTGCGCTAAGTTCTCCAATCCATGCCGAAGAGAGTTCTAATAGCGTACCATTGCGGGATAAAGGCGCAGCAACTTATTACATAGATGGTTACATCTCAGGTTATGGCAACACCGAATTTATGGTAGATACAGGTTCAGGTTATACAACAATCAACGAAAACACGCTAAAAATACTATCTTCCAATGGGAATGCCACCTTTTTGAAAAAATTAAAAGGCATTTTAGCCGATGGCACTGAAAAAATAGTGCCGATTTATCGCTTAAGTACCTTAAAACTTGGTACAACATGTGAAATACATAATGTAGAAGCGGCTATCTTTCCAGGCAACACTCGTCATATTTTGGGTTTAAACACGCTGAAAAAAACAGGATCGTTTACATTTTCGTTTAACCCACCGACATTAACCCTAAATACCTGCAATCAAACGAAATTCACAAGCCATACCAGTGACTCTTAAGCACTCGCAATGGCACAACGTTATTTTGTTGGCGCCGCTCCCGGCTCAGGTTCTTCTACATCTGCAGGTTGAAACATTTCCCTTCCCTCAAAAGCACTAAACTCAGATACATCGATCTTTCCATCTTCATCAGTATCCGCTTTCATCCAATTAGTTTGGATTTCTGTTAAGTCTCTTGCCTCTTTTTTCGTGATATAACCATCACCATCCTCATCAACATCGTCAAATGTCTGTAGTTCTTCAGCTAGAATGTTTACAGAATAAAGGAATGTCAATACAAGTAACAATGATCGATAATATTTCATCTCGTCTTCTCCATGATTTTTATATAAATAAAGATAAAGCCAATGCCTTCCCTGTAGCATCACATAAAACAACTGTAGACAAGATTAAGAAAACTGCAAATAAACAAAAGTAATGAACCAGCCAAAGCAAATATTATGACCAAAAGAAGTAATATTAAATATTTCTAACAAGGTTATTTGCAAGTGTAAGTTGAATTTTGTCTCTATTAAATAAAATACTAATTGACTAATCAGAGACCATTAAATTCTACATAAGAAAGTTGCTGATTTTCAACATTAGCCATTTAGCTCAAAGAATTGGTATTGACATAGTAATTAGAGAGCGCTAATTATGATTAGATTTAAATGCAGTATTTTGTTGGAAACGCTTTTGAAAGCACCATTGGATAAAAAAGTATATAACATACCGGGGGTTATGTTTTAGATAGCGCTTCCAAAGCCGACGGGGTTCGCATGCAAACCTCAAAAGCCATTCTAGCCCTAAATTACTAATTATCTGAGGTGCAGACCGCTTTTCACCGGTGATGAAGTCAAAAGCCGCACCAACACCCAACATTGCACAATTGAGTTTTTGTCTATGATCAGCCATCCATTTTTCTTGCTTTGGACACCCTAATCCAACAAGTAAAATACGAACACCCGATCGTTTAATTATACTTATAACTTCTTTATCTTCTTGAGGAGTTAATTCTCTAAATGGTGGCGCTATTTGACACACAATATTCAGATTAGGAAATAACTTTTTAAGTGACAGATTTAATTTATGCAATTGTGCTGGAGTACTACCATACAGACCAATTGAAATATCATTTAATGCGGCTTGACTACAGACTTTTAGAGTCAATTCTGTACCACGAATCTGTGTTGCTGCAGTAGCTCCAAGGAGCTTTTGTGCCCAATAAATTGGCTTTCCATCGGCGAGCACCAAGTCCGCATTGTTCACGATTGACTGAAACTTCCGATTGTCATAAGCTTCCATGCACATATGCACATTGGACAGGCATACATAATGACCATGTTCAGTCTCTGCTTTAGACCACTCTTTAATCTTTAACAAAGTATCATCAGACGACGACAGATCTACCCTCATTCCTAGGATATTCTTCTTGTTCAATTTTTTTCCCCAACATCTTAAAGATTTTTTATTTTTGTAAAATTATTTCTGTATTTTATCGTGATTATAATAGTTCTAAACACAAATATCGTAATTATTTTGGCTTTGGCTTTAAATTATCTGCCACGTTTTGTTGCTTCATTGTAATCTATTGATATCGTTAATAAATTCTATACCATGTATTGAGAAAATTTATTTTCTTTTACGCTTTTAATATATCTGTTTTACAGATTCTAAAACATAAAACTTTAATACTAATTAAGTCATTCTATCCTAAAATAATTAAGTATTAATATAAAATAGAATGTAATTCCTCAATTATTTATTATAATCAATCCAAATTTAACACAATACCACCTATGAGTTAACTGCATATCGATGATACAGAGATCCTTTTAACAACTTTTTACCTTCAGTAAATTCTCTTGATTATGCTTCAATGCTAATACAAAGCCAATTGTTGCATGTAAAAAAGCGAAATACGTATCAAATGCTCCACCAGTTGTCACAGACAGAACAACAAGACTAAGCACACAATATCCAAGAAGCTGAACACCTATTCTTTTGCGCTGGAAAAAATATGTAACTAAAATCATAACCATTGAAAATAATAAAATGATTGGCATTATGCCAAATGAAAGAAAAAAGTCTAACCAATCATTATGTGCACCTATGGCTGAACCAAATTTATTCTCTAGTAAACCTTGAATAAAACCATAACCATTTCCAAGAATAAAATTAATCAATGGTTGTTCGAAAATATAAGTCCACAATATTCCCCAAAAAATAGATCGACCCGCACCTGTACCACCAGAAGAAACATTGAGATCGTCTAAACGCGTCATTATTGCATCAGAAACACCTTGATTAAAGAGAGCTAAAAGTATAACTCCCGATAAACCAACCACCACAAAAGCCATCACTTTAAACTTTTGATAAGCATCAGTATTATTTTTAAAGTACATTAAATACAAATGAATTAAACCTAACAGTGTCAGTATCAGCCATGCGGAACGTCGAAAAGTAAAAATTATGGCAATAAAACATAATAACAACATCACTAAACTCAATTTTGATTTACTAGAATAAACAAACAAAATTGGCAACACTGATAACAAAATACTCGCTGTGATAGCAACATGGCCAGTTAAACCATGCAACGCTAGCTCATTTCCCTCCCCTTGAACAACTAATGTATCACTTTCACCGAAAAGCTGACCAACCGCCATAATAAGCACTAAGTATGAGGCGATATAAATAAAGTCTTTACTCTGAAGGACGCCATGTCGCACCATTAGAAATGAAAAAAAACAAACAAAAACCAACAACAACATACGTGACCCGACAACCATGCCTTCAACCATGCTAGGATTGAGATCGCTAGACAAATTAAAACCATACACCAAAGAATTCGCAAGAAAAATGGAACCCACAAATGCAAAAAATAGAAGAATATATTTGTCCATGAAGGCACGTCGATATATATCAAAGATCGACAAAAGAAAAACAATGAGAAAAACACCATTAAAAATTTTATTGCTGCCAGCAAGAAATGCCTCTAAGCCAGCAACGATAGGTAACAAAATAAAATAAATATAAAAAATATATTTATAGAGTATATCTTTAGAAATTAACATAAAAAACTCAAACTTCATTCCTGAATATCATTCTTTCGAGGCATTTAGAACTTAATCCGACACATACAGACTAATGTACTTAACTTGGTAAATTTTAAACAAATAACGGAACAAACTTTGAGAAATGTATACAAAAAATCACTCCCCAAAAAACAGCCCTAAACTCAAACGCTCGAAAAACAATCTCTTGGCTTAAATATCCCAGATTTAATCATCAGTTTACCCCTCAAATCTATCTACTGAAGCGGACGGACATAAAATAAAGTTAAGTTAATAATGCTATCATATTGATATTTTTTAATTATTTTACCTAAAACATCAATTATTGATCTTTACATTTGTCATTTTTCGATCGAGGCAAAATTGATTTTAAATACATTAGACTGAAAAAGATACTTTATCTTTATGACATTGACACCGATAATCATATAATGTGAATTTTCTATTTAACTTCAGTTTTTAAAGTCTAGAATCAGTTAGTTACACTATAAACCATCTAAAAAATGAAACTTACATGTAATTATTCACCCATAAGTAAAGCCCATGCCTCACTCACTTAAAAAAAACTCCCTTATTACATTGTTTGGACAATTACTCAAAACAGGTTTCCAAGGAATTTCGTTTATTATTCTCGCACGTACCCTGGGTGCAAATGACTTCGGCATATTAATATCAATATTAGCTATTGGTAATATAATATCCCCATTTGTAGACTTTGGCAGCTATGATCTCATCATTAAACGCTTATCTAATGGCGAAAAGTTTAAACGTGTTGTAAACGAAACCGTCATTTTGTTACTCATTGCAGTACCGCTTTTTATGATATTACTGACAGTGATAGCAGTAAGTTTATATGGTTATTCTTTATTTCTTATTATACTTGTTGGGTTAACCGTATTATTCTCCGACAAACTCCTCAGTCTATTTATTGCCTACAATGTCGCGCGCGACCAATTTAAAATAGTCTCTGTTATAGAAAGTTTGGTATCTGCATTAAGGTTGATTTTCGCGCTGTTGCTTTTTTATGTTGATGGCGATGTCGCAACATGGGCAATTTTACTCTTCATCCACGGGGCAATTTCAACAATTGTCATATTCCTTATTCTACGTCGAGAAACACAATTTACCCTCGAGCACAAACCCAATAAAAAACTCATAAAAGATGGACTACCATTTGTGTGGACACAATTGGGCATGAACGCCAATCAAGATGTCGACAAACTTTTTCTCGTTAAAATGGCAGGAGCCGAAATTGCGGGTATTTATGCGGTCGCTATGCGAGTTCTTAATTTAGCGCTCATTCCCATATATTCATTTTATATGACGGCCTATCCTCGCTATTTTCGTGCATCATCAGATGGAACACATGGTGTCAAACACGCATTATCAATGCTATTACCATCTTCAATCATCGGCGTTTTTACAGCAACTTGCATATACTTTATTGCGCCCTATGCCCCACTTATTTTAGGCGAAGAATATAACGACGCTATTGGGCTCATTCAATTAGCTGCTCTTATTCCAATTATTCAAACGATGGCAACACCTTTTGCCGACACACTTTCGGGATATGGAAAACAAAATTTACGGGTGTATAGTCTTATTGCGGCGTTGATACTCAACATTATATTAAATATTATGTTGATTCCCAGCTATGGCGCTCACGGCGCTTTGATGGCATCTATCTCATCACAATGCTTGTTTTTCATTTCTTGCTTCGGTTTTACTGTTTGGAGCGCAAAATGAAATTAGTCGAAAACACACCACTAGTAGATGCAAACAGTGAGCATATTAGTGTTGTTATACCACTCTATAATAAAATTGATTTTATTGGTGCTTGCATTGAATCAGTACTATCACAATCAATAGCACCCGGTGAAATCATTATCGTCAATGATGGATCAACTGATGGGAGTGATCGATTTGTAGAAAAACACTTTGGCAACAAAGTACGACTCGTCCAACAATTAAATCAGGGTGTTTCAGTTGCACGCAATAATGGCATTCAACAGGCAAAATTAAACTATATCGCTTTACTTGATGCAGATGATCAATGGGATTCAAATTATTTAAACATCATTACCCAGCTCATATCGAAACACCCTAGCTGCGATATTTTTGCCACAGGGTATCAATTGATATATCCAGACAGAATTGAAAACCCAACTTATAGTGGATTAAACAAAGACTTTAATGGCGAATTAACGAATTACTTTAAACACAGTATGAGAGAATGGTCACTATTAACCTCATCAAGTACGGTAATACGAAAATCCAAACTAATAGAGATAGGCATGTATACTCCAAATCTTCGCCTAGGTGAAGACACCGACCTGTGGTGTCGCTTAGCAATTGATACAAGAATTGCATTTTCTTCTCAAGCGCTAGCCAAGTACTTCTGCTTTAATGACAGCAGCGTAACAAATACGATCATTCCCAAAGAAGAATTAGCCTACTCAAAGTTTCTGACAGATGCGCTTAACAAAAATACAATCCCTAAGCCATTAATAAGCGACGTCAGAAAATTTATTTCCATTGGCTTACAGTATCTTGTTCGTGAACATGCCAAGCGTGGGAATTATCGTTTTGTTATAAAATACCTATTTGACGGAAGACTTTATCACTTCATGAATAAAGGCACGTTAAAAATGATACTCGCGATAATGACACCTGGTGTTATTTATACCATAGTCAAAAAATACCTTATCAAAAACAACAAATAATAAATCAGGAATTAAAAATGAGAAAAATATTATTTTGGATTATTGCACACACTGGTTTGCCTTGGCTTTTTAGAGAAATATTAAACCGGAATAAAGTTACCATCCTGCTTTTTCATGCTCCTAATGCTCAAGCTGCAGAAAAACAATTACAAATACTTAATCAAAAGTACAATATTATACCCTTGCGTCAATATATTGATATTCTCAATAAGCAAACAACAAACACGTTGCCAAAAAAACCACTCGTCATAACGTATGATGATGGTGCTAGGGAGAATTATTTCCTAAAACCCATTTTGGAAAAATACAATATACCTATCACGATTTTTCTGTGTAGTAGTATTGTGGGCACAAACAGACATTATTGGTGGACTGCATTACCAGAAGGTACAGCTAGTGCTGAATTAGAAAATATGTCCAACGACGCCCGTTTAACGTCTCTGGAAAAATACCAATTTCAACAATCGACAGAATATGACGCAAGACAAGCACTTTCCAAAGCAGAAATAGATGAACTCCGTCCGTTTGTGGATTTTCAATCACACACCTGTTTTCATCCAAATCTCCCTCAATGTACTGATCAAGAATCCTATGAAGAAATCTTCAATTCCAGAAATGAACTACAATCAAATTTCGAATTGGATGTTTACGCAATAGCCTTTCCAAACGGCGCATACACAGAGAGAGAGATTGGCATCGTAAAAGACTCGGGATACAGTTGTTCACTAACCACACACATTGGATTTAATGAACTCAATGAAGACAAATACCACCTGAAACGAATTGATATATTAGACTCAGCTGATGCCAATGAAGTAATTGATAAATCAAGTGGTGCATGGCATTTTATACAGCAGCTGCAAAGAAAAGTACGATTGAAAAAATGAGCCACATTAAAACCCAAAAAAGTCTCTATAATGTTAACGCCTTCAGACATCAGCTTATTCCACTATATTCGCTGAATTGAGAACATAATGACAAAATTTATTCTAATTGAGCCCTGCAATTTCATCGATTACCCCATTGGCGGACAACTTTCCTTTGCCAAACAATTAATGCAAGCGTTTGGCAATGAAATCGCACTAGTTGGGTATTCTCATAAAAATGAACCCACTGGTGAATGGTATAAAAAAACATTTGACGGTGTTGAATACGATTATTTTGGAATTCGATACATTCCGAGTACCGACGCTAAACCCTGGTTACCACTAAGAATTCAAAATCTACTTTGGTTTTATATCCATATCCGTAAAATTTTAGCCTATGAAAATTCATTTTGGTTTATTCAAGCACCGGAAATACTGATTCCCGCCACAAGATTTAAAAAAAGTGGTATTACTTATATGTTTCCTGGTGTCACCAATCCGCTGGATATTCCGCGTTATAAATGGGGCAAAATGTTTGCGTCAAGTTTTTATAACCTATTTCTAAAAAGTCTGAAAAAAACAGAACTCAGGGTTGCTTGCGCGGATGAAGATGCAATAAAGGGCCTAAGAGAGAGAACACAGCATTATTTAACTCATCTTTCCATTGATCACTTTCCCACACGATATGATTCCAGTATCTTTTTCCCAGTGCAGCAAGCAACTGTGAGAAATGAACTCGATATACCCGAGAATAAAACAGTTATTGTGTGTTGTGGAAGAATCAATGAAGTAAAAGGTTGGCAACTTGTATTTGACGCCTATTGCCATTTTCAGAAAAGCGATCAAGACAGTTTATTAATCTTTATTGGCGATGGTGAAGACAAAGCAGAATTATTAGATCAAGTATATAAAAACAACCTGCAAGAAAATGTACTGATAACCTGTTTTCAACCCGCTGAAAAAGTCGCACAATATTTAAATTGTGGTGATGTTGCCTTGGTTGGATCGATCAGAGAAGGTTGGTCTGTTAGTATGTTAGAAACATTGGCTTGCGGAAAAGCAATTGTTTCAACTGATGTTAGTGGCGCAACCACCATGATTAAAGAAGGTCAAAATGGATATGTCGTTAAAAATCGAGATCCAAAAGAGTTTTCAGAATGCATGCAAAAATCCTTAGATTTGGAAAATGTTTCTCAAATCAGTACTGCCATTGCAAGCAACTACACCCTATCAGCACTTAGATCTGACTTACTCACATTGTGGAAACAATTGGATTCATGACGAATATACGCGTTTATACGCCTTACATTGAGAATTTACCACAATGAGTAATTCAAAAATACGTTGTTTATTCGTGCACAATCGTTACCTTATACGTGGTGGCGAAGATAATGTTGCAGATGAAGAAGTCAAACTTTTAAAGCAAAATGGTCACGAAGTACATCTGTATGAAATTAACAACTTAAAAATAGATAGTTTTCGTAAAAAAATCCAAACTGGGTTTGAAATAACCTATTCACCAAACGCAAAAGAATCGCTGGCCAAGGAATTAAAACGCTTCAAACCCGATATTGTACACGTGCATAACTTTTTTCCATTATTAACACCTGCTATTTATGATGCATGTATTGAAAATAATATTCCGGTTATCCAAACTTTACATAATTTTCGCTTAATTTGCCCTGGCGCTTTATTACTACGCGACGGTAATATTTGCGAGCGTTGCATCACAGGGTCTCCTTACAATGCCGTTATTCATAAATGTTATCGAAGTTCAAGATTACAATCTCTCGCTGTTGCCAGAATGGTTTCATATCATCGAAAAAATAACACCTGGGCCAATAAAGTTACCCGATTTATTGCATTAACAGAATTTTCAAAATCTAAATTTGTCGCTGCTGGTTTTCCATCAACAAAAATTACGGTTAAGCCTAACTTCGTCAATGGTAATACTGAACTCGAAATGGATTCAAACGAATCAGACATTCAAAATGAAATAAATCGTAAGACCTATGCATTATATGTTGGCCGACTAAGTAAAGAAAAAGGCATTAATACCTTATTAGACGCTTGGGAGAATATAAATTTTAACTTGAATATCGCTGGCGATAACATGCTCGAAAGTCAGTTACCAACGACTAATTCAAATATTAAATTTCTTGGAGAATTAAGTAGTCATGAGATCCGCACACAAATGCGTGGTGCACAATTCTTAATAATGCCATCGATATGTTTTGAAACATTTGGAATGGTAATAGTTGAGGCTTTTTCCAATAAAATACCAGTAATTGCGTCAAATTTAGGTGCTATGGCAGATATTGTTGAACATAATAAAACCGGTTTACTATTCAAGGCAGGAAATTCGATAGATTTAACGAATAGAGCAACTTATTTAATTGAAAACCCACAAAAATCAAAAGAAATGGGAATCCACGCGTACAAATTGTATAAAGATAGATTTACACCTGATAGAAATTACGATTTACTAATCAATATTTACAATGAAGCAATTAGTACTATTAAATAAAACACTAAGTCTCTATATTTTATATATTATAGACATAACATCAACTCACAAAAATATTTGGGAGCAATTAGGCTTGAAATTTATTACATCGTGGGATGACGGCCATCCATGTGATCTTAAATTGGCAAATTTACTTAACCGTTATCAAATTGCTGGTACATTCTATATTCCAATCAATAACTCTGAAGGACGCAAAGTGATGGGAAAAGAGGATATCCGGACGTTAGATACCCATTTCGAAATTGGTAGTCACACTCATGACCACATATTTCTCAATTCATTATCTACTCATGAATGCAAAAACCAAATTAGCTTAGGTAAAAGTATTTTGGAAGATTATCTTGGGCACACAATCCCCGGGTTTTGCTACCCAGGTGGAAAATATGATGAAAATATTATCAAAATCGTAAAAAATTTAGGTATTAGTCACGCAAGAACCGTTATAAATTTCTTTCTTGATCCAACCATAGATATCTATCAAATACCGACAACCCTACAATTTTACCCACATAAAAAATTCGTGTACTGCAGCAATTATATTAAACATCTACAATTTTCAAATCGATTTCCAGCATTCCAAAACATGACCTTTGGAAAAAACTGGCTTCACTCTCTCAAATCGATGCTCAATAAATATCAACACTCAGATAAAGTCTTTCACATTTGGGGACATAGCTGGGAAATTGAAGAAAATGGATTGTGGGATGATTTAGAGGAATTTTTTAAATACGCAAACAGTCTAAATATACAATCTTTAACCGTATCAGATTTAATTGCCCAGCCTAGTTAGCAAATAATATCAATTTAAGTATATAAGCTCATCATTCATCTTGAACTGTTCTCTGATCAAAACTTGTTATGCTATTCCTGTAATTACAAACAAAAAGCTCAGTATTCAGACAAAATATATACACAACAAATGATATAATCATCATTAGTTAAGATAATTATAACTCAATTGAGCAAAACCATCCGACCATGAAAATAAAAGCAACTTTATCTGTTTTGAGTGCCGTCGGTTTAGTTATCGCGCTAACATTTTTGCCTCATGAAATTCAATCTGTATTACTTGATATGCTCAATGACGGCATCGCAGGTTCGTCTTCAACATTTGATACGAGAATGCTGTTAAGTAATTTGGGCCATCTAAGCGTATTTTTTACCTTAGGTTTCGTCATCAGTCATTTCAACAAAAAGTATTCATCACCATTAGTTCTCACCTGTTTGATTATGATTGCAATAATCAGTGAGTTGTCACAATTTTTTGTTATTGGTAGAGAACCCAGTATCAGTGATTTTGTCATAAACATATCAGCCGTAAGCACAGGATATTTTTTAGCACTCGTACGAAAGCAACCCCGAAGACGAACTTCAAGAAATCATTGATCCATGAAAATTTCAGCGTTAAACAATACTTTTAAATTTCTGTCTCAATTGCTATTTGCGTTAAGCATGATTTTGTGCTGTTCGATTAGCCATTCAAACAATGAACATTATTTTGACAATATAGCCTATTCATTCAAGCCATCACTTATAATCGAACAACTGTATACCGACAATCTTACCTATTCAGAAACAGACCGAATATCTACCTGGGGAACATTACTTTCACCTAGCATCGAGCTTGGTCTGCAAAAAAGCTCAAAAACAGCAACACTAAATTATCAAGTGCACAGAGCAGAATATTTTGGTACTTCTAGTGATGATTTCCTTAACCACCAAATTCAGGGCAAGCTAAAATTTCAAGCTTCTCAACGTACCAATATGCAATTCTTTGCTTTATATGGCAAAAAACATGAAGAACGCGGCACAGGTTATAGTATTGGAAGTGCTAACAAATTATCTCAAAATGATCGATTTCGTGAATATCATACCGGCACAGTCATTAATTATGGTTCGCCACAATCCATTGGCAGAATTGAATTTAAATTAAATGCACATGCCGCACGGTTGGATAATAGAGACAGCGCAGCGCAATTTGCCAATCAAAATAACTTTCATGGCAGTTTGGCATTCTTCTACAAATTCAAAACAAATACCTCACTATTTATTGAAGCCAATAGTACTAAAAATAAATTCACCCTACTCAGTGGAAAAAACTCACTCAATAATTTGGATACACGTGTCTATGCTGGAACAAGTTGGGATGCCACTGCATTAACCACCGGCACTTTTAAACTGGGTCTATCACATAAGGATTTTTCCAATAAAGAAAAAGGGAGTGCTTCAGGTTTTGTTTGGGATCTCGGTGTAAGATGGCACCCAATTCAAACCACGTGGTTTGATGTTGCGACTCAATCTCTCACAGAAGAAACAGCAGGTAATGGTGATTATGTAGAAACCACTAAAATTTCTTCAACAGTGACACACCAGTGGCAACAATTAATACAAACTTCTCTCAACATTGGCGCAGTGAAAAACACCTATCAGCCAACTGACCAGGAACAAGGCACATGGCACATTCAAGCCGAATTCAATTATCAAATACACCATCGCATCAAAATCGGTGCATCAATTACCCACGAAGAACGCTTATCCACAAAATCTGGACACGATTTTCAGCGGAATATAGCGAAACTAAGCCTATCATTTAACACATAAACTGTAATAAAATCAGTCTTATAGAGACAGTATACACAGGCGAAGATCTGTACAATTAATATACATGTAAGAAAATTAGCTTAGTATTGTCCGCAAATGTATGTCACTTGAACAACGGTTACCCCACACCTACGTAGACAATTGAATACATCCATTATTATGAATAAACATCGTTTATAGGACAAATGCATAGCTCGTTTTAGCAAAAACATCGTCTAATTTGATAAAGTAATTCACATGACAAACATAAATTTACTCATACTATTAATTGCACTCACAACCGTTTTGCCGTTCGGAATTACGTTTGCAGAAGACAATGATACAAATGCCTCTACTCAAGATGCAAGCACAAGCTATCGTCTTGCAACGGGTGATCGCGTTCGAATTGAAGTTTTTGGGGAAGATGACTTAAAACGAGATGTGACATTAACGGATAACGGAAAAATATCTTATCCTTTTCTCGGTGAACTTAAACTTGAAGGTATCACATTAAGGGAGCTTGAAACTTTAATTCGTACCGGATTACAGGGCGCATACTTAATTAACCCCGATGTCAATGTTTCAGTCATTGAGTATCGTCCATTTTTCATCAATGGCGAGATTAAAAAATCTGGTAGTTATCCTTACCAACCTGGCCTCACATTACGCAAAGCCATCGCCTTAGCAGGTGGTTTTACTGAGTATGCATCACAAGAAAATATTACGGTCATTCACGAAAACGACTTTTCTAAAACGCCAGTTCCTATCCAATTCGACAAAGCAATTTCTCCAGGAGACATCATTACCATTACCGAGTATAGACGCATATTTATCAATGGTCAGGTAAAAAACCCAGGTAGTTACCCTTATAAAGCAGGTTTAACACTACGAAAAATTATTACTCTTGCTGGTGGGTTCACCCAACGTGCCGATACTAGTGGTGGATACATCATATCCGAAGACGATGAAGATCAAGAATCCAAAGAAATTGAACTTGAAGATAATGTATCTCCAGGTGACATAATTACCATTAAACAAAGTTTTTTCTAAGCCTATGAATAACGAAAACATTAGTCAAAAAGTCAATCTGCTCGCGCGGGAAAAAATTGACTTACAAGAATATATCTTCACGCTAAAACGCCACAAATGGGGAATTTTCGGCCTCACTGCGTTTGGTTGCATGATAACGGCTTTTATTGTTTATTCAATGAATCCCGTATACCGTGCTACAACCACATTATTGATTGAAGCGGAACAAGCAAAAATTGTTTCAATTGAAGAAATGTATGGCTTAGACACAAGAAATGCAGAATATTTTGAAACGCAATTTGAAATCATGAAGTCTCGTGATTTAATTGAAAAAGTTGTTGATAAACTCGATTTAGTCAATCATCCAGAATATGCACCCGCAGAAAAATCTGAATCATTCGAGTTAAACATGGACTGGCGTACATGGATTCCTGATGATTTTCCGATAGACATTCCTGAGCCTAAAGAAGTTATTGAGCCAGAAAGCAATCCAGAAGAAATTGTGCAACTAAGAAAACTCGATATCATTGAACTATTTCGAGCAAAATTAGTTATTGCACCCATTCGTAAAACGCAATTAGTCAATATTAGCTTCGAAGCACACGACAAATACCTTGCAGCAGATGTAACTAACACACTCGCAGATATCTATATAGACAGTCATCTTGATGCAAAATTACAAATGACAAAACAAGCCACGTCCTGGTTAACCGGACGAATGGTTGTCATGAAAGACAAGCTGGCTGATTCTGAGAAAAAATTGCAAAGTTTTAGAGAAAAAGAAAACCTTGTAGAAATCAAAGGTGTTCGAACCATCGCAGCCAAAGACTTACAAGAATTAAGTACAAAATTAATTACTGCTCAGGAACGACTTGGAACAGCAGAAAACCTATATAATCAAGTTAAATCATTGGACAGTGAAACACCTGAAGCCTATGAATCCATTCCAGCGGTATTAAAAAATAGCTTAATTCAGGATTTGAAAAGTGCCGAAGCTAAAGCTGAGCAACGTATGGCTGAATTAGCAAAACGCTATGGGCCACAACATCCTAAGATGGCAGCAGCAAAATCACGATTAGATTCCTCGAAGAAAAAAATAAACCGTCAAATTAAACGCGTTGTATCAGGCATTGAAAAAGAGTATGAAATAGCGATCAACAACGAAAAAGACCTTAAAAAATCCCTTGAAAAAAGTAAACGTAAAATTCAACAGCTCAATCGAAAACAGTTTCAATTGAGAGAGTTAGAACGCGACGTAGAAACTAGCCGAAAACTTTATGATACGTTCTTTAATCGATTTCAAGAAACCAATGCAACATCTGGTATACAAACAGTCAATGCGCGAATCTTAGATCGAGCCATTGTTCCTCGTGCGGCAGATAAACCTAAAAAATCATTGGCATTAACAATTGCATTTATTGCCTGCCTTATTATAGGTATTATGCGTGCCCTATTGAAAGAGCATTTAGGTAATACCCTGCGTAGCACTGAAGATGTTGAAAGTAAGTTAGGTATTGCAAACTTGGGAATATTACCTTTAGCTAAGATTGGTCGACTAAAACGCCTCAATCCACTGGAGATATTCTCACGAAGTGAATATGTCGCCTTAGCTGAGTCTATTCGAACCATTCGTACAGGATTAATATTATCTGGCTTAGATGAGCCCAAAAAAGTCACCTTGATAACCTCATCTGTACCTAACGAAGGAAAGACAACTCTATCCATTGGTTTAGCGCTTGCACTTGGACAAGTTGAAAAAGTCTTATTAATCGACGCGGATCTTCGTCATCCGTCATTAACAAAGTGCTTTGATCTACCACCCAACACACCAGGGCTTTCTACACTTGTAGCGGGTACAGACAAACTTGAAAACTGCATTCACACATTTGAAAATGCTAACATCGATTTATTGCCTGCTGGATTAGCGCCACCGAATCCATTAGAATTACTCTCTTCCAAAAAGTTTAAATCAACAATTGAAGAACTGGAAAAGAAATACGATCGAATTATTATTGACTCTGCGCCAACACAAGCAGTAAGTGATTCACTGATATTATCAAGTCATGCACAATCGGTTATCTATCTCGTTAAAGCAGATTCCACAGCAAGTCACATTGCAGTTGCCGGAATTAAACGATTACTTGATACCAATGCTCCATTAACAGGCGTTGTACTAAGCCAATTAGATGTCATGAAAGCAAGTAAATTTGGAAACTACGAATATTACAACGATGGTTACTATGGGGCTTATGGCGCCGTCAAGCCTGACACTGAGTCTAATACGTAATTTTAAATTCAACTTTTACAAATAGTACGAAATAAAACGATGATTGATATACATTGCCATTTATTACCAGAAATAGACGACGGCCCACAAAGCATGGCCGAAGCGCTCATATTGGCAAATTATGCAGTTAACAATGGCATTGAAAAATCAATTGTGACACCTCACATACACCCCGGTCGATATGAAAACGACTTGAAAAAAATACAAGAAAGCTATTTGAGTTTTAAAGAGGTGTTAGAGCATCGCGACGTAAAATTAGAACTTGGCATGGCAGCAGAAGTTAGAGTATGCCCTGAAATATTGCCCATGATTTTACAAGATCGTATACCCTATCTCGGCGTATACGAAGATTACAAAATCATATTGCTAGAATTTCCACACAGTCATATTCCGCCCGGCAGTGATAAATTAGTCAAACATCTATTAAAGCAAGGCATCAAACCCATGATCGCGCATCCTGAACGTAATAAGAATGTGATGAACGATCTGACAAAAATCTCACCTTTTGTAGAAATGGGCTGTATGCTACAAATTACTGCAGGTTCCTTAGCCAACAAATTTGGCAACACATGTTTTGAAACCAGCAAAGAATTATTAATTCGAAACTGGGTATCAGTAATTGCCACAGATGCACACAATGAACAACACAGACCACCCGACCTACAACAGGGCTATAAAGCCGCCCAACTGATTATGGGGCCTGATAAAGCACAAGAACTGGTATATGACATGCCTTGGAGCATTGTGCAAAGCCAGTTTAGCTAAACTATTTCGCTTCCCGCAGATAGAATATTCGTTAGCGCTTAGCAAACTACGCCCGAGACAAAATCAAATTCAGCTTTGATGGTGTCACTGTCCAACTCCCAAGGCAACAACGCTTCAATATTCGCTAATGTTTTTTGCCGCCGGCAACTTTTTGAACACATAAGCCAGATAATAAAATGGATCCAAGCCATTGGCTTTGGCAGTCATAATTAAACTGTAATGATTTTCACTGGCCGTGGCACCGCGGGGTGTGTGTCATAGAATAAGAAATTCTTGCGTGCGATAACAAATGAGCGTATGGCATTTTCAGCTTTTTTGTTACTTATGGGTAAATGACCGTCTTCGCAATAAGCGCATAGCTTGTCATAGAGTTTGTAACTGTAATGCAAGGCTTTGCCCAATGCCGATAGTGGATTTACACCCAATAAGTTTTTATCCATCCATCACTTATATGCTTGCCAGACAGGCTTGCTTTTTTCCTACAGTCAGTTTCTCACAGGCTGAAAGCCGCTTTATTTCGCGCTCGATGGCATACAGTTTTCGATAAAATGCCAGTCCCGTTTCCGCCCGAGATTAATTAGCAGATTTTGGGACTTTGCCTTTTTTGCCTTTGCGACCCGGTATGGCATCCAGGGCGTCTTTGTACTTTCGGCGAGCATGATCGTTACATGCAATATGTTTCAGATTTAACCTTTCACAACTACGTGCATAGATATGCTAGTGATCAGAGATGACAGTCCCTTGAAAATCAGCCAACAGATCATTTGAGACGTCAGTGCCTCTCGAGGGATTGTAGTGAAAACGTTAAATGAACGTATCCGGCGGACCGCCAACAGTCCCCCAAAAGTACTTTTTGGTTTGGGGTGACTTATTCAGTTCTTTCATAACTTGCACTGGTGTTTCATCAATGTGCATCACGGGGCCTTCTCGTTGTTTTTCCATCAGCAAATTGATTAATGGTTGTACGAGTTTGCCGGCCTGAATGGAGCAATTGGCTTGCGTGGCACCATGCAAATCAATATTACCGCGTAACCAGATTTTTTCCTGACGATAAAATGGTAAACCGTCCAGAAATTTGACAACTAGGATATGGGCGATCAATCCCGGGCTAACATTGCTTTTAGGGATCGGTTGTGGCGGTAACGGCGCCATTTTCACGGTGCTTTCACAATGTGTACAACGGTATTTTTTCCGGCAATTTTGAATAACATACAATTGTGCCGGGATGACACCGAGCTATTCACTCATGACTTCATCAAATACGTCAAGTTCACACCCACAGGGACATTGCTTCTCATCCTCTTCAAGGTCATGAAAGACTGTCACTCGGGGGCAAGTCAGCCGTTAATTTTCGACGTCCCGGTTTTTTCTTTGCTTCGTTTGATGCGTTATTTGATGTTAGATTATAGATATCATCTGCTGTTGTGGATAACGCCTTATGCATCTCAATTGTTGCTTCACTATCCAGTTGGGCATCTTCATTAAACAATTCCAGTTGATCAAGATGACATTCACTATTTGGGGAATAATGTTGATGTTTTAGATACCGAATAAATTCTTCTAAGGCGTCAATACGTTACTGTTTTTGTGTAAGGGTTTGTTGATATTGCGCGAGGGAATGGTTTTTTCTTGAAGCAACTTCGCTTGTTCAAGGCAAAGCTGCTTGAGCGATTCAAAGTCTGTCGGTAAGGCATCCGTGCGCTGACCCATAGCGTACGATGATAACAAAAATGTTAACCGACAGCATGATAATTTAATGATTGATGCGGGGATTGTCGCCAAATATCAAAGCCATCGAGTAACCAATGTAATTCATTGGCTTCGAGTGTCACGATATCCTCAGTCAGCATCTTCGTTGGCCAAGCAAACTTATGATTTTCGGGACGTTTTAACCACAAACAAATCCCATTATATTGCCAATACAAAATTTTAATGCGATTACGCGAGCGATTGCAAAAGACAAAAAGTTCCTTCGTATAGGGATCCAGCTGCATGGCATCTTGCACAATCAAGCTTAACCCATTAATTTGTCGTCGAAAATCTATCGGTTGTCAGTGCAAGTCGACGGGGACTTCAGTCGGCCAAGTAATCAACGCTGCAGTACCCATTGTGTAAGCTGCTCAATCAATTGTGGATCAGCTGGTACGGATAATTCGGCACCACTGGGAAAGTAAATAGATAACGTGTCTTTTGTTAATGACCGCACGGCTTGACTTGATGGTCTCATCTGCGTTTGCATAAAGGGCGTTTTGTTCCGAGATAGAGTCTTTTTTGATTTCACAGTGTTAACAGCGCCAAGTTTTAACAATTTTGTTTTCCCATTATATAGCGCGTTGGCACTGATGCTATGCTTTTTACAATAGCCAGCATAGGAAAGCCCACTTTGGTCTGCTGATTGAATGTGATGAAGCCAATGTTCCTGGTTTTTTGTTAGCTGAGTCATATTTTGTTCTCCTGATAAAAACACTTAGGATAACGGCTTGTTAGGAGATTGCTAGATATACTTTACTGAGCGATTACGAATATTCTTTAAAAATGAAATAATTTAATCATTGTTACTGTTGAGACTATAAATAATTCTGTGTAACTATCAGTTTAAATATAATCCGTTAAACGGTCTTCAAATTCAATCATAAACCGATTCAACGCTTCTTTCCAATTTCTAATGGGCATTCTCCATCTTTTTGAAGCGTGTTGAATGTCAAGATACACCACTTTTTTTGCTGAATCATCTGTTGGAAATACTTTTCGTTTTTTTGTCGCTTTACGAATAACGCTATTGAGAGACTCAATGGCGTTTGTGGTATAAATGACTTTTCGAATATCTTCAGGATAAACAAATAACGTGTTTAAATCGTCCCAATGAGCACGCCAGCTACGACTAATCTGAGGATATTTGGCATCCCAACGATCTGAGAAGTGATCTAGCACGAGTAATGCGTCTTCCTCTGTCGTTGATTGGTAAATACATTTTAAATCAGCTGTAACGGCCTTGTAGTCTTTCCAAGGTACAAATTTTATAAAGTTGCGGACCATATGCACAATGCATAATTGAATTTTTGTTTGTGGAAACACGGTATTAATGGCATCGGGAAATCCTTTCAATCCATCCACACAAGCAATGAGAATATCTTTTAAACCACGATTCTGAAGTTCCGTTAGTACATTGAGCCAAAACTTAGCGCCTTCATTTTCTGACAGCCACATGCCTAACAATTCTTTTTGGCCTTCCATATTAACGCCTAAGGCGAGATAAATCGCCTTATTAATCACACGCTTTTCTTGGCGAATTTTAAGAACAATGCAGTCTAGATAAACAATCGGATAAACGGGATCCAGTGGGCGAGCTTGCCATTCAATGACTTGCTCTATCACGGCATCAGTGACTTTAGAAACCAAACTAGGAGACACCTCAGTGTCATACATTTCTTGAAATGTTGTGACAATATCTCGCGTAGATAGGCCTTGGGCATATAAAAACAGTATCTTATCGCTCATTGGGCTAAAGCGACGCTGCTTCTTTTTCACTAACGCTGGCTCAAAATCACCATTTCTATCACGGGGTGTATTGAGTAAAATTTCACCATCTTCAGTTTGCAATGTTTTGCTTGAGAAGCCATTTCGACTATTGCTAGCGTTGGTTTTTTCGTGCTTTAAATAGCCTAGATGATCATCTGATTCTGCATTAAGCGCAGCTTCTAGCGTGATTTTGGTGAGCATCTGGCGAAAGTCATTAAGATCTTGCTCTGACTTGATGTTTTTAGCCGCGACTTCTGCCATTGCTTGCAGCTCTTCTTTGTTCATATGTCTATCCTCTCTCAGTTATGAGATTAATGATAGATAGTTACACAGTTTTTAATACAGCCTATTACTGTTTACAAAACACAATCCCCAGGACAACTCTCTAAATCTTCATTGTTATTACACATTTTATCACTGTTACAGAAACAACTTAACAAAATCTTTGACGAAAATGGTGTTAAATTAATATTTCCTGATATTTTCTTACCATTTAAATCACAATAAATGCCATCTACTTCGTGTATCTTTTCTTCCATTGTTGCATTCAATATCACAATGGAATCATTCTGGTCTATGTTGTAATTATGTTTAGTTTTATAGGATCCAGCAATATCAATAGAACTATCTTCCTGCTCACTTAATTCTTGCCATTGAGCAAGCGTTAAGTTTTCATCAATGACTTTAATACTTTCATCAATACTAAAATAACGTAAAGAACGAATACTATTCTTATTGTAAGGATTAAACAGATAATTATTCATTGATTGTCCAAAACCAAATCCATCATAATTCGTACCTAGAAAAAAGGTATATTGATTCTTATTCGTAGAATTCAAAATATTTTTAGAAATGTTATTTCCTTCTAATATAAATTTTTCTTCATTTTTTCCGGATAACCACATTTGAGTGCCATTTCCATACAGAAGATTATTGGTAACGGTATTATTCTTTGCCCAATGTAAATAAATACCCGCTCCGCTTGCATTAATCACGGTATTATTTTTCACCAAAAAATTATTACCTTGTTCATCTATATATATCCCTGAAGAAGCCTTTGCACAAATTCCAATATCCGACGATAAGTCACAATGTGACGAGGATTTTATACCGCCAATATAACCAAAAGTATTTTTCAAGATATTGTGGTGAATTACATCAGATTTCCCACTAATTGAATTCCCTCCTGCGTATATGCCTCCACCATCAGTCAGTGATAAATTTGTGTTATATATTTCATTATAAGCAATTTCTTTGTCTGTTCTTTGTGAGCCACCAATATATAGTCCAGTATACCCTGTGCGATCAATGACATTATTTAGTACGACTGGTTTTTCACCTTCTATAAAAATACCATGCCCTACCCCATGATAAAGGTCATCGCCAAATTCTTTGGCCCCTGTGGCATAAACTAGATTATTTGTTATGCGCAGATAATCTGCGTGACTGTCATTACTGATGCCACGATAATTTGAGTATTTTATTTTTGAATGGCTAATTTCATTGTAATCAGCGCTCCCTCTTTTTGAAAAACCACCTTGAACAAACACACCAAATTGATACGCATAATTCACTTCAACATTATTGATTAGGTTATGATAAGAACCATGGACCCAAATGCCATGTGAATTAGCATATTTTATGGTAAGCCCACTCACTTCGTAGTGTGCTGCTTGTCTCAAGTTGATTCCATAATCTCTTTTACTCGCCTGAATTTTTTCCAAATTTTCGTTAGGCCATAAAAATAATTTTCCCGAACGCTCATCGTACGCCCACTCACCCGGCTCATTAATCTCTTCGACAATATTTGTAAAATAAACACCATAATCTTTTGAAATGGGACCTTTAAATAATTCGACTTCATTTTCAAGAACAATTCGTCCATCCGAAAAGCTTTGATCTACTGGAATATCGCTTATCCAATAGGGTGTGGTTTTTATATTTGCAATTGCTTCATCAAAATAAGCATCAACTTTATCTAGGGTAACATCAATGAATTCACGCTGTGGATTATCCCCAACAAAGGTTGGATATCGCCAACCCTTGTTGGGATTTCTCGAAGGATTGAGTTTCTTATCGTACTGAAATAGTTGCTTGATGTTGAAACCCGGTTTTGCATAATAGACATTATCCCAGTCGGGGTTTTCTCCGCAATCAGATTGGCTTCGGCACTTCTGCCAATTTGAAATAACTTCTGCAGCATTTATTTCTACTTTCTCATGAGGAAATGCTTTAATTCTTATTTTTTTTTTACTGGTCCCGTCATTTGATGACAATAAAACCTGCTCTCGATAGATTCCAGCTCTAATTAGTAAAGTATCTCCAGGACCCAATTTGTTAGCCGCTTTTTGAATATTCTGATAGGCGTTGCCATCATTGCCAGAACAATTCCGATTAGCAATGGAATACATCTCCACACAATCTTCTACTAAATTAGCGTCTGAATAGAATATTGTTTTGTCTAAAATGATGGGTGTTGTAAACTTTCTACGATTTAAAATAACGTTTTTAGTTTCTCTCTGCGGCGCTACTACAACGTTGTCAATCATCCCTTTGTTTGCACGAGAAACTTGTGAAAGTTGTATGAATAAAAGAACTACAATGACAAAAATATGTTCCAATTTTTTACACACATTCTCTCCTTCAGCTTTCTACGAATTAACTAACTCACTAATTATATAATTCTGGTCATTGGTGATAAAATCAACGACTTGTCATAAATCCGACTTCCTGTTTTAATTCTAAACAATCGACTCGTCTTTACAATATTCATTTGAACATAAGATATGCTAATACAATGTTAATCATCAATTTAGAAAACCAAGACTTACACATTCAAATAAATTCACATGGCGCAGAAATGCAGTCATTTTTTGATATTAATAACAACCTTGAATGCCTATGGCAAGCAGATTCTAATTATTGGGGGAGGCACGCGCCGATTTTGTTTCCAATTGTC
>Ga0316207_10001685_pt1 | contig 25831 bp, 27 predicted proteins | sample 6weekpyrite_MG_FD_204943 | JGI IMG/M metagenome (GOLD analysis project Ga0316207, IMG submission 204943) | Microbial mat bacterial communities from mineral coupon in-situ incubated in ocean water Damariscotta River, Maine, United States -... | ecosystem: Environmental > Aquatic > Marine >... | reverse complement strand
GACAAATAAAAATGGCGCTTAACTGCGCCATTTCATAATATTTCTACGTCTTAAAAAATTAACTTAAGGCTAAAACCACTTTTTCAGAACGTAATTTTTTAGCCATTAATAACACCAGTAAAACTGTCATGGTAATAGTAACTAAACCAGTGAACCCCATATGCGCCCATGACACAGGTAAACCTTTGAAAAGATCTTCCATGATAAGTGATTGCCCTGAAATTGGTAACCAGTCAAGCCATTTGGGTTTGTCGTCAATAAAGGTCAGGATTACTGGTACCATAGCCGGCAGCATGATGATCATAGAAACCATTGACTGTGCTTCTTTAAAGTTCTTTGATTGAAAAGCAACAAAGAGTTGCAAAGCAGAGGCAAAGAAACAAATAGGTAATAACAATAATATTAATGCTGTAATAGTAAAGGCATCTAAATTAAAGCTTGCGCCGATTTTAGTTAAATCAATAAAACTGACTGAAAATGACGTTAAACTTAAAGTCAGCAGCACACCAATACAAGCGATTAAGCTTGCGCAACATAATTTAGCTGCCACTATTTTAACAGTACTGACAGGCTGACATAGCAACATTTCTAAAACATTACGTTCACGCTCACCCGCACTTGCATCAATAGCAACAGGTAAACCTGACATAAATGCCGCCATCAATAAGTACAAGCCAAGCATCATAGAAATAATCATTAAATTAGAATTAGGTAACGAAGTATCTTGCTCAATAATTTTCAATGGTTGCAATAAACGCACATCAATACCGCGCACTAACAGCCGCTTATAGCCAATTGCCCGAGCATAATTATTAATGGTGTCTTTAATTCGTCTTACCGGCGATCTATTTGCCTTTTCGCTGTAATCGGCACTTAAATAGATATCAATGGTTTTACCTTCTAACATATCTTGATTAAAGCTATCAGGGATGGTTAGCGTCAGATTACGATCGTTCCATATAACTTTTTTATCACTAGGCACTTCACTAAAAAGTAAAATGTTTTCATCCTTTAGAGCTTTAATGAGTTTAGGCGCATATTCCTCGCCTGTGACTTTTAAATAAATAGCAGGAGTTTCTACCGCTTCTTTGATCATGACTTTTGACAAAGCAAAAATCATCACTGGTGCCATAACCGCCATGGTCATGGCCATCATCATAGCGCGTTTATCTCTGAAAGCCTCTTTTAGCTCTTTAGTGAGCAGTGCTTTAAATTGAATCATGCTGCAACTCCTGTAACTAAGGAAATCGTTGAACAAATCATCATGGCGCTCACATCAGATAACATAGCTCGTTTATCACGAAACGCTTCTTTTAGCTCTTTAGTGAGCAGTGCTTTAAATTGAATCATGCTGCAACTCCTTCATCAGAGCCTATAATTTTCACAAAGGCTTCTTCAAGTTGAGTTTCACCTGCTAACTCGCATAGCTCACTAGGCGTTCCTTCAGCAGCTAGTTTGCCGTTGGCAACAATAATGACGCGATCACATAATGCCGCGACTTCTTGCATAACGTGTGATGAGAATAAAATACAATGCCCCTTTTCTTTAAAACGCGCTAAGTAGTTACGCAAAACACGCGTACTCATTACATCAAGACCACGTGTTGGCTCATCAAGAACAAAGTTTTTAGGTTGATGAACTAGTGCTTGCGCTAAGGTTACTTTCATCCGCTGCCCTTGTGAAAAACCTAAAGTTTTTCTATGAGCAAGCTCGCTCATTTCTAAATCCTTAATAACTGTCTCAATAGCAAGGTGTTTAGCGTCACCTTGTAAACCATGAATACTGGCAAAGTAATCTATTTGCTCATACGCGGTTAAGCGCTCATATAAACCAAATTTATCAGGGAAAATTCCTAGCTTAGCTCTAGCGGCAAGCGGGTTTTCAACAACATTAATACCGTCAATAGTAGCGTTACCCTCATCAGCATTTAGTAAACCATAGAGGGTTCGCAAACAGGTGGTTTTACCGGCACCATTTGGCCCTAATATACCAGTAATTTCACCATCGTTGGCAGTGAAAGACAAGCCATCAAGGGCAATAACACTGCTTGGTTCTTTGCTTTTATTCAAGCTGCTTAAGAAAGATTTTTTGCCACCACCAAAGGTTTTACACAAATTATTTACTTGTATCATTATTCTTTACCTCCTTGTGTTTTTTTAGAAGAGTCCACATTAGTGCTACCAACATTTAGCACTCCGCCATTTAAATTAGTCATAAAAGACTCTTCAGGCACATCTTCTAAACAAGACTCATCAAGATTTTTAGGCTGTAGGCTTGTTAAAAATTCATTAATAATATCGCTAGCACAAGTGCTCATAGCAACAGTGTGTGCTGCATTTTCAACAACAATATGATGATTATTAGGCAGTGTTTTTGCACTGTAGTCACCGTTACTTGGTGGTGTCACAGGATCTAAATTACCTGATAAAATCAAGGTTGGGATATCAGCGATTACAGGTTGGTAGAATTCCTCACTAGGGCGATACTGTGGCCACAATGGGCAAACCATTTTGAAACCAAAGTGACTGTCATCACCGCCAAAGCTATTACTAGCATCTTGTTCAAAATCAGTGACTGATATCTGTGGGAAGTCCTCATTACAGGTGATATTAAACAATAAACCTAAATAAATTCCTATTCCGCCTTCAGATTGCGCAACAAGCCCTGCTAGTGGCATATAATTGCCCAAATAGGCTTGGTGAATAACCAATGGAACTAATGAACGACTTGCAACTGAATATAACTGCAATCGAATTGTACTCAGCAATTTTGCTTTGCTAATAACGAACTTAGTCTGTGTTCCTAAACGCGGGTGAGCTATGCTTATCTCGGCAGGTTTTTGCTCTAAACGTGTTATTAACGCATTGAATTCTTGTTCAAGCTCAGGGTAAGCTTTTTTGCAGCTTAGCTCTTTTTGACAATTTTCCAGTAATAACTTAAATGAACGCGCTGAGCTTTGACCAAACAAACCAATAGGTACTTCTATTGGTCCAACGCTATCAAGTACTACACTGCGTAGAGACTGTGGAAACATGCGCATATATACCAAACCGGCACGAGTGCCATATGAGCCACCATAAATATTAATTTGTTGATGACCTAATGCTTCGCGCACCGCGTCAAAATCTCGAATAGCATTTTCACTATTGTATTGACTTAAATCACCAGTAAAAGTAGCTAGGCAATCTTTAATATCTTGTGCTGAAAATTCTTCTGGCGTGATTGAATAAATATCTTGCTCTAAAGCATCTTCACACTGAAGCGGATGCGATTCTCCAGTTCCTCGTTGATCAACTAGAATCAAATCACGGGTTTTTCGTACTTCATTAAATACGCGGCGCAATCCTGACGCTAATTCGGCTGCAGCTTGCCCTGGACCTCCGGCTAAAAACATCAATGGCGTTTTATTGTCACTATTATCTATGGCTGGCAATACCACAAAATTAATACTAATTTGCTCACCATCAGGCTTGCTGTAATTCTCTGGTACTTGTAGTTTTCCGCATTTTACTTGCGCTTTTACGCCATCAACATGGCAATTTTCATAGCTAAATTGTTGCTCTTCATTATAAGCACTTACGTAGGTATGAAAGCTCAGTAAGAAGAATAATAAGGGTTTGATCATCCAATTTTTTATCATTTTAGTGTTCCGTCTATTAAATGCTTTTTAACAGTTTTGTTACAAGGCTGAAGTATTCTATTTGATTTTCTTGTTGTTTTGAATCTATCAATTTGTAAAATTTTATAAAAATCCATTCCCAAACGCCTTAATAAACGATAAAGTTTAACTATTGTTTTCCCCTTACTACACTAAAGGATCCCTCATGGAATTAAATCAGTGGGTAGATGAGTTGTTTGAAGTGTTCGATGAAGATAAAGATGGTGTTATTAGCCGTACAGAATTTGTTGAACTCATAGACGTATTACTACAAGATAAAGGTATTCGCATGTGTGAATCTATCTTTAACCGTTTTGATAAAAACCATAGTAATTCTATTTCTAGAGATGAATTAAAAGAAATGGTAATAGAGTTAGCCTTATAATTTCTCCTTTTTCTTAGCCTATAATTAGCTCTCTTGGCGAGAGCTAACATTCTCTTTCCGTGCCATATTCACCTTTCAATCTTTTCAGCTCTGGTCTGATCACTTCACTTTTATAGCTATTTTTGTTATCGTACCCAAATCAGCTTACACGCGTACACCGAAATAAAGATACAATCATGTCAAATTTAGAACATCACTACAGTAAAAGTGAAGAGCTAGCTAATACCCTTAGTCACGGTTTAGGTGCTTTGCTCAGTGTTATTGCCTTAGTTTTACTACTCAAAGTATCTGTATCCAACACGGCAGTAGGCTATTCAATTAATAATGAAGTTATGCGCATTATTAGCTTTAGCATTTACGGTGGAAGTTTACTAACGCTTTTTCTAGCCTCTACTTTTTATCATGGCGTAACCAATGTGCGCGCTAAACAAGTCTTTAAATTACTAGATCACTGTGCCATCTATTTACTTATTGCCGGCACCTACACTCCTTTATTACTATTAAGTATGCACGGTATACTTGGCTATAGCTTAATAACGCTAATATGGGCTATTGCTATTGGTGGTATATTTTTTAAAGTTAAACTTGGCCACAAATATAAGAAAATATCTTTAGCTACTTATATAGGAATGGGATTTATTTCTTTTACTATCTTAGGAGAGCTTTATAAAGTACTCCCCAGTGATGCGGTGACGTTATTAGCGGTTGGTGGCTTAGTGTATGTACTGGGTGTGTTTTTTTATGTACAGAAAAAGATCCCATTTAACCACGCTATATGGCATTTATTTGTTTTAGCTGGTGCTGCTTGCCATTTCTTTATGATTTATTGGTATGTATAGAAGCCAAATTACAAAGGCTAGAAAAGCAAAAACCTAACTGAAAAGTTAGGTTTTTTATGATTAAGAGCTATAAAATGGTGCCCCGACCCGGAATTGAACCAGGGACACGAGGATTTTCAATCCTCTGCTCTACCAACTGAGCTATCGGGGCATTTGAATAAAATCTATACTAATAATAAAAGTAAGGATGTTTCAAAGAGCGCGTATCATAGCTAGAATTTTCTAAGCTCGCAACCGTTATTTATTTGAAGGTTGCGATAATATAAGCTTACAACTCAAAATCGCCAAAGTCTAAATCGTTATCATTGGCAACTTTGGCTTTACTAGGCGGATCTAATAGCGATGGTTGTTCTATTTGCGCTTGTTCTTCTTTAACTTCAGTCTCAGCTATTTCAATTTTTTCTTTGCTTTTTTGACGTTTTTTTCTTTGAATACAACGCTTGATTACTTTTTGCTTATGGTCGTTATCAAGGTTAATCCAATCTTGTCTTTCATCACGTGTACGCATGCAGCCAAGGCAATAACCTTTGGCATTTGACTGACATACGCCAACACAAGGGCTTGGAACATCAAAAAATTCTAATTGCATAAATCATATAGCCTTATACAAAGAAATATATCTTAAGCCAGTTTATCAGTAGCAATATGATAATCAGGATCTTCAATTACGTTAACTTCTACTAAATCACCGGCTTTTTTCAACAAGAGCTTACACTCTTGGTTTAAGTGTTTTAAATGCAGCGTTTTACCTCTCGCTAAATAGCGCTCTGCTAAGGTATCAATGGCTTCAATAGCAGAGTGATCAGCAACACGAGAGCGTTTAAATTCTATGATGACATCATCACTGTCTTTTTCGGCGTCGAATTGTTCTAAAAAAGTAGCGACTGAGCCAAAGAAAATAGGGCCTGTTACTTCATAAACAGTTGAGCCTTCTTCATTAGTGCTTCGGCTAACATTGATGTGCTTAGCATGTTCCCATGCAAAAACTAAGGCAGAAACAATAACACCAACAACAACAGCTATTGCTAAATCAGTAGCAACGGTTACACCTGAAACAAGAATAATAACAAAGGCATCTGCTTTAGGGACTTTGCTTAAAATACGGAAGCTTGACCATTCAAAAGTACCAATAACAACAATAAACATTACCCCCACTAACGCAGCTAATGGGATCATTTCAATTAAGCCAGAAGCAAACAAAATAAAACCTAATAGCGCTATTGCAGCAGTAATACCCGATGCACGACCACGACCACCAGAGTTAACATTAATCATTGATTGACCGATCATGGCACAACCGCCCATGCCACCAAAAAATCCAGTAACCGTATTAGCTGCGCCTTGGGCAATACATTCTTTATTACCTCGACCACGCGTACCGGTTAGTTCATCAATTAAGGTAAGTGTTAATAATGATTCAATTAAACCAATAGCAGCCAGTATTAAAGCAAAAGGGAAAATAACTTTTAATGTTTCTAGATCAAAAGGAACATTAGGAATAGCAAACTGTGGTAACCCTCCAGCAATAGAGGCCGCAGGATCGTTCGTCATGTCACGGAGAAAATCCACAACAGTGCGAGTATCAAGCCCCAAACTTTGTACTAAAATTGTCACTACAACAATAGCAACAAGTGAAGAAGGCACCGCATTGGTTAACTTAGGCAAAAAGTGAATAATAGCCATTGTTAAAATAATTAACCCTGCCATGATCATCATTGGCGTGCCTTGTAACCATTCAAGCTCGCCAGCTGCGTTGGTGACTTTAAACTGTCCTAATTGCGCTAAGAAAATAACAATGGCCAAACCATTAACAAAACCCAACATCACAGGATGCGGCACTAAACGGATAAATTTACCCAGCTTAAAAACACCTGCTAATATTTGCAGTAAGCCGGTGAGCACCACAGTGGCAAATAGGTATTCAACGCCGTGAATTGCAACTAAACTAACCATTACAACAGCCATTGCACCCGTTGCACCCGAAATCATACCTGGACGTCCACCAAAAATAGCGGTTATTAAGCCCACCATAAATGCCGCATATAAACCCACTAAAGGTTCAACCCCAGCAACAAAAGCAAAAGCAACTGCTTCAGGCACTAATGCTAGAGCAACAGTTAAGCCTGACAATACATCATTTTTTAGGTTCGACACTTTACTGGCGTGTAATTCAAACATGTTTATCTCATTGGTTATATTTGACGCTTGATAAAAGCATCAATGAAGTTAATGACGATTACTTCCCTTACTTATATTAGCTTAGGAGATAACAAGCGATTGTGCTGGTTATTAAAAGTCATTTGGAATTTTGAAAGGCGTGGATAGTATAGATTTAAACGGCAAAAGTCAATATTTGCTTGTTTTTACAACATTATTATAGTGGCTTTATATTTAAGTAAAGCTCACTAACCATTCGCTAAAAGTTTTTTATCTTTTGCTAGAGTAATTGGTACTTTTACTTGAAAGTGAACCCCTTGCTCTGCCTCGATAGATTTAATGGTGCCACCTAACTTAGCGTCAACTAAGTTATAAACAATATTTAACCCTAAACCCGAGCCGCCTTGTCCACGTTTGGTGGTTACAAAGGGATCAAAAATACGTTTTTTAAAGTCTTCAGCAATACCGCTGCCATTGTCAGTATAGTTTAACGTTAAGTATCCCTTGCTTTGAGTAAATGTAATTGATATTTCACCTTCACGGCGTTCTTCAAAACCGTGAATGTGTGAATTCATCAAAAAGTTAGTTAAGATTTGGTTCCAAGCACTGGGATAAGTCACTAAATTAAAATCTTCATCTACATTTACCGCGATATGATATTTTTTATGCTTAAATAGTGTTTTTACAGTATTAACAACATCATAAACATGCTGATGCAAATTTATTTTAACTTCTGGGTCAGTATGCTGTTCAACAGCAACAGACTTAAAGCTACGAATTAACTCCACCGATTTATTCAAACTACGTTCTATAATTTGCTCATATTCCACTAGCAAACCTAAAGTATCGGTTAGAAATGACTTAGTTAACTCTTGTGAATCAACAGCTTTCTGCAATTCTTCAACTTTTTCTTTTAATGCGGTAATAGAAGTAACACAGATACCCAAAGGTGTATTTACTTCATGAGCGACACCAGCAACTAATTGACCTAGCGATGCCATTTTTTCAGATTGTACTAACTGCTCTTGAGCAAGGGTTAAGTTATCAAGCGAGTCTTGTAATTGCTTATTACTGTCTTCTAATTTGGCGGTTCTGTCGTGTACTTTCACTTCTAACTCACCATTGAGTGTCAGCAAAGCATTCTCGGCATCTTCAAGTTTGATGATTTCGTCTTGAAGTTTAATACGCATGCCATTAATAGCTTGAACCAAATAATCAAGTTCATCTTCGGTTTTAGGGCGGTTAGTAAGTTTCAACTCTTCATCTAAATTATGACTGGCTAACTCTTGAGCATAACGAGTTATTTTAAATAGGTGACGGGTAATTAACTTTTCAACAATGACAATGATGAAAAAAGCAACAATAAAAATTTTAATAAATTCTGAGGTAAGAATAAAGCCAGCTTGTTGCCATAATCGCTTGTATATATCTTGATAGTCAGCATAAACTTGCAACTTACCAACACTTTTTCCGTCAAAAATAATGGGAAATTCGACAAACTTTTTAGCAACAATATCACTATTCCCAAATTGCTCTTGATAATCAAAATCGTTTTCTACCCTAACAAAGCCAACATCAGGTAAGTCAACAATACCCTGAATTTGTTGGGCAACAAGTGGCTTGTTAAAGTCCCATAAACTACTCGCAATGGAAGGAATATAACTCTTTTCGATATTATCAAAGCGCTGCTCTAATAATGTTAAATCATCTTGAAAAAAGGCATAGAGCTGAACTAATGTTGAACACACTGAGACGAAAGCGCTGCATAATAATATATAGAGCAACAATCGTTTGGTTAACTTGTCTTTAATTTCAACTGCTTTATTCATTAATGCTTCTTTTTCCGTTCCTTGAACAACTATTTAAGGCGCGTTAAGGGTAAAAGTCAACTGTAATCACTTTAATTAACAGCATGTTAACAATAGAGAAAGTAAATTAACAAAGTAGTCTTTATAAAGGAATACTTTAGCTATATTATGGTTATTTCTCACTGTAAATATATTAGTACTACCTTATGAAAAAATTTGTCATCGGCGTTATTTTTCTTTCTTTATTAAACGCTTGTGGTAGCACTAAGCCAACACTCAAGGTTGATTTTAACCCTGAAACTAATTTTCAGTTATTTACTAGTTATCAATATAGCGCAAAAACTGATACATCGTTTGATGCTAACCCAATTATGATACATAGAATTCAGTCAGCAATAGACAGCAACTTAAGTATTAAGGGCTTTACTAAACATGATTTCGTTGACAAAAGCAGTGCTGACTTAACCATTAAAGTCAGTTTTATCGAGCAAGAAAAACAGAATAATTCTTCTTTTAACATTGGTTTAGGAACATCAAACATAGGCGGGCATTCACATTCAAGCATTGGCCTGAGTACTAGCATCCCTATTAATGGTAATACCGAGACTATCACCAAAATAAATATTGATATAAAAGATGAGAAGCAAAGTGTTTGGCATGGCAGCGATATTTATAATGCCCGCGAAGCGTTAACTTTTGAACAAAAAAACCTAGCCGTTATTGAAACCGTTAATCGCATGTTAGTAAACTTTCCACCGCAAGCGGCAGCAGCAGAAGTAAATCATCAATAACAAAAAGTAAGTAACAAGCTAAAAGTAAAACGACAAGTATCTATGCTTGTCGTTTTATTTATTTTTTCTCGAAACTAAAGATACTTTAGTTTTTTCTACCTAACATATATTTAGCAGCAGCCAATCGAGTTTCGGCGTCTAAGTAATCTTGCGGTGGCATTTCAGGGTAATCTTCACGTTTTTTAGTTGGCGCGGCAATAAAGTCGGCAATACCTTGTGGATTGTCCATATAAAGCGCTTGAATAATTTGTACTGGCGGACCAATCATACGACCTGTATAGGTATGACAACCGGCACAAATTCCCATATAAACTACTTTGCCACGTTCAGACGGATCAATTTTTCTTGGCGGCACGGGTTCATCTAAAATATAGCTATCAATTGCGTCAGTATTGGTAAAAGCACACTCTTGCCAATCATTAATTCCAACAGTGACATAACGATGTCTATTGATAATACAGCTGTCACGCGACACACCAACACGTAATATATCTGGATTACCTTGCTTGAATTCTGTCAACATTAACGCTTTGGCTTCATCTATGGTTTCATAACCATTATTTAGCATAATATTATTTAAGATCATTACCTTGTCTGGCGCAGGATCAGATTCTGGATCAATAGTGGTATTTGGGGCATTTTCATGATCAGTAATTAAAATCGCCGCCACTTTATTATTTGAGATAATATTATCTTCCACAACAACTTCATCTGCCGCCATAATCAAAATGCCTGTACCGGCAGGAATGCCTGAAACTGTTGAACCCGGTGCAGCAAAGTTTTTATGATTGTTATTATCAATAAAGTTGTTGCGAATAATCACATCATAGGTGGTTTTTATCGGTAAACCCGGCGTGATAAAGGCTAAAATTCCGCCAGTGTTGTTGTGCACATAATTATTTTCAACAATTGCATGACGAGAGTTTTCAATTTCAATGCCGGCAACACTATCAAAAACATCATTATGAGCAACATGAATATTGTCACTCATGCCCACATAAATGGCGGCATCTTCAATACCTGAAATCACATTGTATTCAACAATGCCGTTTTGACCAAGCTGTGGAAAAATACCATAAACACCGGTATCAACAATAATATTATTGCGGATTTCAAAATTATTACCCGCCTGCCCCATAATACCATTGCCTTTATATTGGGTTATACGCATATTTTCGATAACAATATTATTGCCTGAATATAAAATGGCATCATTGAGCTTTTTTTGACCATCTAAGGTGGCATATTTTCCCTCTTTGATAACACCAACAAGCCGAATGTCATCTTTATCAATATATACCGTTTCATGATAAGTGCCGGGCATAATTTGAATGGTGTCACCCGATGCAGCAAGTTTAACTGCTGCCATAATTAAGTCACCATCATTAACCACATGGGTTTTACCCGCAGCAGTACGCTTGGTTACCGCAGATTTTTTTGTTGTTACTTGCTTACTTTGCTTCGCTTGGTCAAAACCGCCGCCATAGCTAGCACCATCACTAGAGTTAGTTATCACCGGAGCATAATCTTGATCTGAGCCAAAATAAAGCCCACCGGCAAAAGCACCGATAACGACAATTACGGTTATTAGTTTATTCATCTTCTTCCCCATTTAGGTGGTAATTATTTTTGTAATTTTTCGCTTGATATGACAATTGTCGTTTAAGATTACGATTATTACTCAAGCCACTTTGATATTTTTCATCGACCACAGGCAAGCCTGAGGGTAACTTTGTTGGAATTTCAGGCGCTAAACTTTCATCAGTTAATGAACCTAAAAAATCAACAATCAACTGCATTTCTTCATCAGTTAAATCAGGCTCCCATATATGCCAATGCAATTGTAATTTTTCATCTTTTGGCACAGCGTGACCGCGACCTTTTGAGTAAAATTCTACCGCATCATACAATTTATCAAACTTACCAGAATGCATATAAGGTGCTGTTTTGGTGATGTTTCTTAAGGTTGGTACTTTAAAGCCACCACGTAGTTTTTCTGAATGTTCAACATCGGCATAAGTTTTCTGTGCGCCAATATCAAAATCACGTCCGTCTGGCTCTGGTGTGCCAATAACGGCTACTTGATTGTTAGTAAATAACGGGGGTTGATGACATTCAGCGCAGCGGGCAACAAAAGAGCGAAAAATATTCAAGCCTTTAATTTCATTTTCATTTAACGCCTGATGGTAGCCGTGGGCATAACGATCATATCGACTATTTAGCGATATCAAGCTAGTTTGAAACGCTGTTAATGCCGTATACACCTGTTCCACATTCACTTGCTTTGCATCGGGAAATGCCTGTGCGAACATAGCGACATAAATCTGATTAGCATTAATACTACTTAGTAATTGCTCAGGCGTATTACCCATTTCAAGTGGGTCGAATAATGGCCCTTGTGCTTGCTGCTCAAGGGTTGTTGCACGGGCATCCCAGAAAAATTTATCAAGAAAAGCGACATTCCACAATGACGGTGCACTTCTGCCAACTTTTTTGCCCGTTATACCGATACTGCGATCTAAATCATCACTAAAGCCTTTGTCAGGTTGATGGCAACTCGCACACGAAATAGAGCCATCTTTTGACAACAAGGGATCAAAGAATAAATATCGTCCTAAGTCTATTTGAGCAGGTGTAAATCCATCACGGTTTTTTGGTAATGATGTTTGTGTGCCACCTAAACCTCGCCCTTGTACTGAATCGTAAAATTGATATAAGTTAACTAAACGGCAAACACTATTTTTACCTTGCTTTTTTACTAGTTCAAAACTTGGTGGACAATTGACTGCTAGTGCAAAATCATTTGCCATTTTTGCCAAACTTAACCTTGATATAAGTAAGCAACTAAGCAACAACGATATAAAGCATGATTTCATTAAAGCTTTCATCATAACTAACTACTTAGCTTTACTATTAACTTGTTGTTTAGATATATAAAACAAAATATCTTCTAGCTCTTGATCTTTAGTGGTTTTAGCCATCATTGCCATTTGCCGACCAAACTTATCTTGTTGGTCATAACCTCGTTTTCCACTGACAAAATCTTGCATTTGTTGGCGTAAATATTGGCTACTTTGCTGAGCTAGTCTAGGTGCATTAAACCCTTTATTGCCTTGCGCTTGACCACCATGACAAGCACCACACTTTGCTTGGTAATAACGAGAGCCGTTTTTTAAATTACCGGTAATGTCGCTCTTACTTGGTTGTTCAGCTATAGGCATGGCTTGAATATAACTCGCCACTTCATCAATATCGGCTTTAGTTAAGTTTTTAGCAACTGCGACCATAGTTTTAGCTTGCGTCGATTTCCCTCTAAGTTCAGCACTGAAACTGTTTAATTGTCTTTTTATATATTGTGCATCCTGTCCAGCAATAGTAGGAGCATTTAGTGCTTCAACACCCTCACCTTGTAAACCATGACAAGCTGTGCATTGCTGATATAATTTTTCACCTGATGATTTAGCTTGCACAGTAGCGCAAGTACTTAACAGCGCCAGTACGGTTATTTGGAATATTTTCTTAGTGTGTTGTATAAAAACAGCAGACAAAGTCATAACTACTACTCAATTACGATTAAAACTGATAGTAACTATAGAAAGTGGTGAACTGAAATGCTTACGAAAAACAAAGAAAAGCTGACGGATTCTAAAATAACTCTGTTTTTTCAATATTTACCATGTGTTTTATTAACTTTGTAGCAACCTACTACTGATATTTTTTCCGATATTGCGTTGGTGTGATCGCATGGGTTTCTTTAAAAACTTTATTAAAAGAGCTTAAACTACGAAAACCACTTTCTAAGGCAAGGGTTAATACTGGAGTTTGCACAAAGTCTGTTTGTGTTAGTTTTTCACTGACTTCTTTAATACGGTAAAAGTTGAGAAAATCATTAAAGTTGCGGTAATTCATTTCACCATTAATTAATTTTCTTAATTTATACTCATGGATAGACAAGTGTTTGGCAAAACTTGAAATAGTTAAGCCATCCTGTTGATAAAGCTTTTCCTCTACCATGGCACTTATGACGCGAGACAACTCTTTAGAAAGTGCTTTATTTACCCCTGCTACACCTTTGTTTGTTATTGAAACCGTTTCAAATAAGCTTGATTCTCGTAAACGAAATAAGAAAAAGTTTATACCTATTATTAATACCGCTAGCAAAAACGCTTTAATTAAGTCAAAACCAAGCCACTGAATATTTAACAATTGATCTAAAAATATCACCAGAAAAATATACAAGCCTGACACACAAATAACGCCACCACGTATATAGCGGCGCTCTTGTACTAAATCATTGCGCCATTGCTGAGCAGCAATAAATAACGCATGGCTTATTAACAACAGCTCTAACATCATGGCGCCATACTTCACTATTGCTTGCGCCGCAACAAATTGATTTAACTGAAAATCGAAAGCTAACTGCAATAGTGCTGAAGATAGAGGAATAACTAAAGTTAACGAAGCAAGTGCATATTGCCAACGTTTTAGCACTACATGATCGCCAAAAACACTAATGCTAACTAACCAAAACATACCCGGTAAAGCATTGCCACCAATAAGTTCAAACCACCATAAAAAAGAATGTGGCACTACGGGCGAAAAAAGCTCTCCCAAAACATAACCACAGCCTGATAATAGTAATAATATATACAACCGAATTGACTGATTTGTTCGCCATAAAGGCAGTAAAATCAAGATACACATTGTCATTTGTGCAAAAGCGAAATAAGAAAAAAATAAGGTCATGAAAAATTCAAACTGATGCTTTAATGACTTACAGTCTATACATAAGCATAAAAAATTGAAATCTCTTTTGCATTCACTAATCGCTTAAAGCAAAAAAGCCTCAAAATTTGAGGCTTTTAACTTTTAGGATATTTATAACAATATTAATTGCTAACATTTAAAAGGAGTATTTAATATCAACACCTGCTTCTAAACCTCGATTAACACGCCCTTGCGGTGTACCAAGCACGTCAGCAGTAAAACCGCCAATGCTAAGAACGTGACGTTGATCCATTAAGTTTTTACCCCACAAACCAATTTCGATAGAATCATCATCTGTCGCCCATGATAAGCGTGCGCTCAAGTTTTTAAGATCCCTAAAGTAAGCCGAAACTTCTTTTTTGTAATCTTCTAAACCGGGAATATCGGCATTAGTATTTTCAACAAAAGCATAGTCAACATGGAAATTTGTTGTTCCTGTGCCAAAATCAGGCATCCAATCAAAAGTTACCGTGTAGTTTAATGCCGCATCAGTGGAGGTTTTCTGGGCTAAAATTAACTCGCCTTCACCGTTATAGAAATCTGGTGAGAAAGTATCTGTTGAGCGAATTTCACTAACCAAGCCAACAGTAACACTGTCATTGACTAACCAGCGAATATCGAGTTCAAGACCTGTGAGCTCTTTGTCACTATTAATGATCATTGGCACAGCTTGAGGTTGCCCCGGTGGTTTAGAGTCAATAGACGTTTGTAAGTTGTCCAATTGCAAGTAGTAAGCACTTACATTAGCAATAACTTGATTCCAAATTATGCCTTTATAACCAAATTCATAATTGGTGGTTTCTTCTGGAGCAAATGACTGCATGCTCGGCGTTAACGAATCAAAACCACCTGATTTATATCCGGTAGAGTAAGAACCAAAAATCATATCATCAGCAGTTAATTGATAACTAGTCACTAACCGCCCTGTTACCTGATCCCAAGAGTCTGAAGCAGCGGTGTTAACAGGTTGAAATAACAAGTTACCAACGCCAGGGCGAAGCTTGGCAAAAGATGTTTGTGGAATATACCAAGTAAAGTCTTTTTCATCTTTTGAATAACGCAAACCGCCAATAATATTCCACTTATCTGTTAGGGCATAATCAACATCGCCGTATATTCCCCAGTTAGTAAAATCGCCAGTATTGTTAACGCTTTCTTGCCACCACTGCCCAGAAAAACTAGGACCAAAAATCTCAGGAAAGCCCATTTGTGCTGCAACAATATCGTAAGTGGCATCTCCGGTCATAGTCACTATATCACCCGTTAATGGCTGACCTGGCATGCCAATAGCTCCCATAATAGGGTCAGCAAAACCAAGTACATTTAACGCATTAGCCCATTCATTAGGGTTCCATGTATTCTCCATTGGAAAGCCAAAAGATTGATAAAAAGCATCAACTGCGCCATTAAAGGTAACACCGGGGCCAAATGCGGCTTGGGCAAGTTCATCACTATTACCACCAATCATTTGGGCAATTTGTTGTGATACGCCGCCATAAATAACACCATTTAACTCACCAGTAATAAGTGTGGTTGCGGTATCTGCGGTTAAATTTAACTCGGTTGTTTGTTGTACTGACTCTTTAGAATACGAAAAACCAGCGACGGCGTTGACCTTTTCACTAACATAATTGAACTGAAGTTCGGTGTATAAAATATCTGAATCTTCATTGTTTGAGGTATCAAAGTAGCGCCTTATGTCTGCTGTGCCGTCTTCATCTTGGCGGTTTATTGTTTCCCAATCACGGTAACTTAACACATACTTCATTGACCATTGTTCGCTAAATTCATGGTTTAGCTTAGCGGTGACACCATACATGTCTCGTGCTTCAACACCTTTTCTAACATCATTTTCGGCTTTACTGTTAAAGGGGTTTTTACCACCTTCATAGGCGTATTGACCCATACCAACAGCCATTGGCGGCCCTTGCTCTAAATCGTCCCAGTCGTATGATATTTGAAAGTCAGTGCTATCTGAAATATCCCATAAAAAAGAGATCCTAGCGGCATTATGAGCGCGTTCACCTAAATCCCAAACTTTATTATTTTCATTCCAACTTGGGTTAGCTACGTTTTTTACAATACCGTCTTGATTGTTGGTAAGCACATTAGCGCGCATATAAAAAGTATCAGTAATTGGCACATTAATCATGCCTTCATAACGTTGTAAATTATCACTACCAACCGTTGCTTTAACAAAACCTTCAAAATCAGCAAAGGGAGATTTTGGCACCATACTAACTACGCCCATAGCAGCATTGCGACCAAACAATGTGCCTTGCGGCCCTTTTAGCACTTCAATGCGCGCCATATCAGAAAAAATCACATTTTGCGCAGCGCGCGGCATGTATACGTCATCAAAAAAAGTTGCCGAGGAAGGATCGCCCCCAACACTAATGTTAGGGCTTGATATGCCGCGCATAGTAACACCTGCCTGAGTCATACTGCTATCGCTGAAATCAAAGCCAGGAATAAATTTATCGACATCACTTAACAATATAGATGCAGTTTCTTCAATAAGATCTTCATTAATAGTACTAACAGTAACAGGTACTTTTAAAATATTTTGTACACGTTTTTGCGCGGTAACGGTAAGCACTTCTATTTCACTTTCATTTACTTGATCATTAACTTCTTCAGCGCTCAACCATAAAGGTGTAACCGCCAATGCTGAAATAACCGCTTGTGTAACTAAGCTTAATGGCTTGGTAGATTTTTTCGAACACTTTTCTATATTCATAACTTCCCCTGAAGGTTCCACTTATTTTATTGTTTGCTTTTGTTTAGTTTTTATTGGATTTTATTTTTATTAGTTTTTTAAATTTCAATTTTCACTATATGTCAGTGGTTGTACCTATTGCTTACGTATTGTTAAAAAACACTGACGAATTGTTAAAATAACTGCCTGATTATTTAAAAAGTCAGCAAATAAAATAAATGTAGTAACTAATTTATAGAATAGTTTTTCATGTTTGCCATGTATTACATTTTTTTGATTCGTCGTTGGGTCAGATTGCTTTAACTGCAAATGAGCAAGTAAGTTGACCACTATCAGAGTATTTTTCCGATGAAAAAGTAGTAAGAGTTATTAGTATAACCAGTGACGCTATAATGAATTAATTTGAACTTTTGCTAACAAAAATTGTTATCATGCTGCCATTATTAATCTTATTTATTTGAGTGAAGTCAAAATGCAAATTATCGCAGTACTTGCACTAGCCGCAATGGCATGGCTAATTTGGCAATTAGTTAAAGCTAAGCGCTTTACTCGTTTCAAACAAAAAATTGAAGATGAATTAAAAGATAAAGTAATTAAAAGTATAATTGATGAACTAACGCAAAATCGCAGTGACATTTTTCCTAACAATGATTGTCACCAATTGGCGACAATCTTTTATTGGACACAATATAAAAGCCGCATATTACATGCGGCTTTACAAAGGGAAGTAATTACTGAGCAATGGCTTAAAGATTCAGGTAATTTACGTAATGCCCAACACTTATTTTATATTGAGCAGCAATTTTTACCTTAACTAGTTATCTTAAAAGCGCCAGGTGCTAACTAGGTTTTAGAAAATTGTAAATCCCAAACACCATGACCTAAACGCTGGCCTCTATTTTCAAACTTAGTTAGTGGTCGAGAATCAGGACGTGGCACGTAATCACTGGTTTCAGATAAATTAAGATAGCCTTGAGAGTTTTGCATATCTTCTAACATACATTCGGCATAGTTTTCCCAGTCGGTTGCCATATGAAAAACACCACCAACCTTAAGCTTTTGACGGATAGCTTCAACAAAATCTCGCGAGACAATACGACGCTTATGATGTTTCTTTTTATGCCAAGGATCAGGAAAAAACAATTGCACAGTAGTCAGAGAGCTTTCTGGAATACAATCTGCTAATATTTCAATAGCGTCATGCTCATAAACTTTCAAATTAGTAACGCCCTGCTCTATGGCAAGTGATATACACGCGCCAACACCCGGTTTATGGACCTCGACCCCAATAAAGTTTAATTGCGGAGCCGCTTTTGCCATTTCAACTAATGACTTGCCCATACCAAAACCAATTTCTAACACTACCGGTTGATCATTACCAAATAATGCGCTCATATCAATAAGACCATCACTATGATTCAAGCCCATGGTTTGCCAGTGATCAGTTAACGCACGTTCTTGCCCTTTAGTTAAGCGACCTTCTCGTTTTACAAAGCTACGCACTTTACGAATATATTTACCTTCTTGCTCTGCTTGCGCTAAGGTTTTATGTGTTTTTTCTATTTTATCTGTCATTTTCTCTAATCTTTTACTGGTAGCTGGTAGAAGTATTATTCTAAACAAATGGATTTTAGATAAAGCCGTCACATCGTTTGGCAACGTCCATCACTACATTACACTTATGAATACAGAGAGAATTAAAGGTGTTTTAGACAAGGCGAGTGAATTTAGGAATAGTTCTTCATATTTCAAATTAACTTAACGCAGACCAAAGTGCCTTTAAACTCTCAGAGATTATTCAGCCCACCACACATCGTATAATGGACTTACCGCCACAGACGTTGCGCCGTTATCGTTTAGCCATTTTTCAACTGCTGCACGATTTTCATCAGTACATGAGCCAAGCTTTTGTGTACAAATTAAACCATGCCACAAAGTATCTCCCTCACCGCCAAAACCTAGATCGTTAGCTTGAATAACTTCGCTAAAAAATTTATCAATAAAAGCATCTAGTTCATCACTTGTAATATCTTCTTTTAACTGCCAAGCAACATCAAAACCTAATTCTTTAAATTCATCAACTCTTAACTTTTTACGTATACGTCTGCTGCGATTTTTCGCTTCTGCTTTCATGGTGAAACCTTAAATAAACCAAACTAATAAATAATTGCCGATATTATACCGTTTTCACTGAGCGCATTAAAACAAATTTTTATCTCGATAAAATAGGCTAAGCGAACAAGCTCTCTTGAGCACTTCAGCCAAGTTAGCTACACTGGCGCGCTATGAATAATACAAAAGTACCAACCCAAGAAAATAACGTGCAAATTTCTGCTCAATCAGCACAACAGTTTGCTAATCAAGTTGTTGCTTGGTATCACCACCAAGGACGAAAACACTTACCTTGGCAACAAAATAAAACACCCTATAGTGTCTGGATTTCTGAAATCATGCTTCAGCAAACCCAAGTAACAACGGTGATCCCTTATTACCAACGTTTTATGGCAAGTTTCCCTAACATTGAAGATTTAGCTAATGCTGATGAAGATAATGTGCTACATCATTGGACTGGTTTAGGTTACTACGCCAGAGCGCGTAACTTACACAAAGCCGCAAAGTTAATTACTAATGAACATGATGGGATTTTTCCTGATGATATTGAACAAGTTATTGCTCTGCCGGGCATTGGTCGCTCGACCGCAGGGGCGATATTATCGCTAGCGTTAAATCAGCACCATCCCATTTTAGATGGCAATGTAAAACGGGTACTTGCTCGAAACTACCTAGTGGAAGGTTATAATGGCTTAGCTAAATTTGATAAAGCCCTATGGCAACTCAGTGAAACGCTCACTCCGGCAACTGACACCGCTTTTTATACTCAAGCGATGATGGATTTAGGCGCAACTGTGTGCACGCGTAGCAAGCCAACTTGTGATGTTTGCCCACTCAAGGCAAGCTGTTTAGCTTTTGCTAGCTCTTTGCAATCAGAATATCCTCAGAAAAAGCCAAAGAAAAAGATCCCCGAAAAAAGCACTATTATGGTTATTCCTCAAATTACCACAAATACGAGTACTAAGGTGCTGATGGAAAAACGCCCACCGGCTGGTATTTGGGGAGGGTTATGGTGCTTTCATGAAGTTTCAAATAAAAGTGAAATTACTCAATTATTACAATCATTAGGACTAAAACCCTGCTCTGAGAAAAATTCACAACAAGAGTTAACAACTTTCAGGCATACTTTTAGTCATTTTCATCTTGATATTTCGCCCATCATCATTGATTGTATTCAACTAGATAAAAGCGGGTTAGCACAAACTAATCATCAAGAAATTAGCGAACCAAAACAGCAACAATGGTATGATTTACACAATGAAGCAAGCGTAGGTTTGGCAGCATCAACCAAAAAATTATTGGCTTTATTACAAACTAATTAATGCCAACAGTAACTAACAATAACCTTGACTAATAACTAATAGAGACAATTATGAGCCGTACAGTATTTTGTAAAAACCTTAACAAAGAAAGCGAAGGTTTAGCCTTTCAATTATATCCCGGAGAAGTAGGTAAGCGTATTTTTGATAATATCAGCAAAGAAGCTTGGGGAAACTGGCAAAAAAAACAAACAATGCTAATTAACGAAAAAAAAATGAATATGATGAATGTTGATGACCGAACATTTTTAGAAAATGCCATGGTAGCTTATTTATTTGACGGTATTGAACCTGATATTGAAGGTTATGTGCCACCGAGCAAATAATTGCTACTCAAAAGATAAAACAAGGAGGTTTAATGAATATTTTTTTGCTTGTTGGTGCAATTTTAAGTGCCATAGCGGCAATTTTGCATCTGGGCTGCATTTATTTTGGCGCACCATGGTATCGTTTTTTTGGTGCAGGAGAGCAAATGGCCATATTAGCCGAGCGTGGTAGTATTCAACCAACCTTAATCACCTCTGCAATAGTCTTAGTATTATCAACTTGGTCAATCTATGCTTTATCTGGCGCCGCTATCATAGTTAAATTGCCCTTATTAAAATGGGCGTTAAGCGCAATAACCTTTATCTACCTGCTTAGAGGTATCGCGGGATTTTTTCTAATAAATAACCCTTTAGGTCGTAGCCCTGAGTTTTGGCTATGGAGCTCAATTATTTGCCTCAGCTTTGGCATCATTCATTTAATAGGTTTAAAGCAAATCTGGGCTAACATTTGAAGAATAGTTAAACACATGACTAACCGCTCCAGCTCAAGATGCCTTTAAAAGCACCAAAGCGCAGAAAAAAACGACAAACAGACATTTAATTAAAAAAAAGGGTTGACTGAAATAAAGAAAAACAGTTTAATACGCCCCGTCTTAACGAGGTAGCGAAATCACCTGAGACAGATGCCCCGATAGCTCAGTTGGTAGAGCAGAGGATTGAAAATCCTCGTGTCCCTGGTTCAATTCCGGGTCGGGGCACCATTTACAGAGATGGTGCTCAATAGCAATATTAAGTATTACCTCGGTGCCAAAGTATTACGTTTTTATAAATAATAATACTGCACACAGCTTTGTGTGCCGACTTAGCTCAGTTGGTAGAGCAACTGACTTGTAATCAGTAGGTCGCCAGTTCGACTCCGGCAGTCGGCACCATTTTTTATTACCCCTTAACACAAGTTAAGGGGTTTTAAATTTCCTACTAAAGTTAGACTTTCCTACAAAACTCATTTTTTCCTACACAAATCCGCTATATGTTTAAGTGTATCCCTAGCGAAATTAATTTTTAATCCATTAAAAATCTAAATTTGATAATGCCTATATATTTATTATTTTTCAATCTTTTGTTGGTTAGGTGCTCCATCTTCCGGCGATAACGGTGTAACGCTACTAAAGCCTCTACGATAAATTTTCTTTGTTGTAGAAATATTTTTATGGCCTAACAACTCAAACGCTTGAACTAATGTTGCACATTGGGTGGCAGCTTTTGCCCTTAAATCTCTTTCTTGAAAACGCTCTTTCAGCTTTCCTGAATCTAAAGCTTTGTTCATGTATCGTTTCCACATAGTTTCGAAACCGCCTTCGGTATAAGGCTTATGGAATCTACTTTCAAAAAAGTGCCATTTAAATTTAGGATTACCTCTAGAGGTGTACCCATTGAGCTTTTTAATCTGCCCTATGATATCTTCCAAGTGTTCGGTTGATTCAAATCTAATTCTTACAGAAGTTTTTGAAGTCCCTACGCGCAAACCATCTAGTTCTGTCCAATGAGTGTTGTTAAGCTTTAACATATCCCTTTGTCTAAGCCCTGTTGCAAGCTTAAGTAGAACATAAAGCCGCATCCATTCTGGTGCTTGATTTATAAAAGCTGCTACTTCTTGATCTGTTACTAATCGGTCTCTTGGCTTTTCAGGGTTTTTCTTAATACCCGCTTTCAGAAATGGCTGTTCATCGATAATTCCCCAGTTAAATGCTGATGTCATTATTGATGACCACAACGCATATTCCCTGTTACCAGCAACAGGCGCTTCTTCTTTCAAGCGAAGGTCTAAATATTGCCTTGCATGCTTAGCTTTTATTTGAGGGGGGAGAAAGTGTCCAAAGGCTTTTCTTAATTTCTTAGCAATGCGGAGGTCTTCTTTATGTGTAGAAGCCGCCTTCAATGGCGACACTTCGACTATATAGCGATTAATAACATCATTCATTGTAAGTAATGCACAAATAACCCCTGTAAGCCGTTCATAAGAAATAAAAGCCTCGGTAAAGGTTTTTCCAAGCCTAATATCTTTTTGTCCTTTACAGCGGTAATAATAAACCTGACCTTTTTTATTAAAGATCATGCCTTTTGGAAGATGATTATTCTCAGTTGTTCGTCTTCTGCCCATAGGTTATTTCCTTAAACTTTATTGAAAAGTATAGGCTCTTGCTCAATATTTTTACGCTTTACAATACCAAGTCGTGTTTCAACAGTTTTACGTAAGATTTTTGGATGACCATCTCGCCCTATTAAAAACTCAATACCCTGTTTAGCTAATTGCTCTAATTGGGTAGACTTACGCTTGATACCCGTTAGTTCAGCAACTTCTTCTCTAGATAAAAACGTACTGCTCATAACGCCCCCATAATTTCCCAAAACTCGTAATTTTATAAACTTAACTTTTAACACTCTGGCTTAACCATGCCCTCGGGATTCCCTTCCCTGAACTTCGCACTCTCCAATTTTAAAAATATCGTTCCTCTTATCTAAATAATACCAAATACGGTCAATATCTACTTGATTTTAAAGCATTTTATTTTTTATGATTTGACATTATCACGACTACATAAGAAAATAAACCTCTAGATTTAGCTTGTTTAACTTAAATTTTAATGAAAAGAGGTCGTTGGTTATGGATAAGTTTTTAAAAGTGTTTGTTGTTGGGGTGGTTGCATGGGCTATATACATGAGTCCTACGATGCTAACTAACTTTGGAAAGGCAATAGCAGCAGAGCATCCATTAGAGCGTTATTTAACGGTAGAGAATGCTTTAATACTGGACAGATTCCCTTATCCAGATGATTGTAAAAAAGAAATGATAGAGTTTATGGGTGGTGATATTAAGCCCTGCGAAAAAATGTGGCAAAAGCAAGTTGGCTGGTTTAAAAAATACGGCATTGATACGACAGTAGATAACTTAAAAAGCTCTCTTTATTGGGATATGCGCAAGAAAGTGTTAAATAAATCGAAAAAAATAACCTCGAAAACTCTCCACCTTGATAATCAAGGTAATGTGTATAAAAGTGAGCAATATTCAAAGGAACGTTTAGAGCAAAACCGAATTGGTAGAGAGTTAATACAGACTCAAAAACAAAACCTTGAGGCTTTTAAAACTATGCGCAAGGGGTAAGTATGGAAAGTTTAAATTTTCAAGGTTTAGAGGAATCCATTACCAATAATATTGACAATGCCGTTACCGATTCATTAGCAAATATATTTGCTCAAGGTTACGAGTATTTCGCACCAATATTTGTTTTTTACATTACTCTACTTGGTGTTGCTATTTGGCGTGGTGCAATTGAAGTTTCGATGAAAGAATTTATGCGACACATTTTTACGGTGTTTATCATATTTTCTCTAGGGCTAAATGCTGGTGGTTATAACGAATGGGTACATGGTATTTTCACTGAAACACCTATGTCTTTAATTAAAACTATCATACCTAGTTTTAAATCAATTCCGCAGTTGTTAGACACTCAAGCAACTCAAATCATACAGTTAAACAGCAAGATCAATGAAGCTAACAATATGTTTTTGGGTATATTCCTATCAGGGGTCAATACCGCTCTAGCACTAACGTATGCTGTGACAATCTTTGCCATTTATCTAATGGCAAAGATTGCAACAGGTGTTCTTTTATCTTTTGGGCCTCTTATGTTTCTCAGCTTGCTGTTTGATAAAACAAAGGGTTGGTTTGAGCGCTGGCTCGTCCAGCTAATCAGCTTTCAAATGGTGTTTATGCTGATCGTTGCGTATTTAGCAATATTAGGAAGTATTGTGGATAACGGCCTTGATTCAATGAAAGCTGATGATGCTTATCGCATAGCTGAATTGGCTCCTATGTGGGCGTTGATTTTACTCATGGTTATAGTTGCAAAAAACATTAAAGAAATGGCTGCATCAATTGCGGGTGGTATGTCTTTATCAGCTACGGGTAGTATCTCAGGTATGGCTAATTACTCTAGAGAATCTTTACGTCAAGGTATGAGCATGGGGCGTTCAGCTGGTCATGGGGCTTTAGGTGTCGCCAATAGGTTTAGAGGTTTTGGTTCTAGCCAAGCCAACCAAGTATCGAGGTAGTAACATGAAAAAGTTTTTTTATTCTTTCGTTTTTTTTATTAGTTTAAGTGCTAATTCAACAGGAATACCAACGATTGATATTGCAAGTATAACTCAAATGATTAAGGGTCTTATCATAGACTTAGAGAGTCAAATGCTTCAATACGACCAATACACAAAGCAAGTTCAGGATTTGCAGAATCAATATGAACAACTAATGAGTTTAAAAAATCAGCTAGAGCTAGGTAAGGAGCATTTTAACTCTGTTAGAGGTTTAAGAGAAATTGCTCGAGTATTTAATAACCCTATATTTAAAAAGCAAAGGGAGAACCTACCAACTGAGTGGCAGGAAACATTTAACTTACTGGAAGATGTGAACGACGTGGCTTTAGATACGGCTTACGGTATCGAAAAAAGTAAAGTACAAGCCAGAATGAAAGGCTATATTACTGCCGATTCAATGACTGTTTTAAACGACTCAATGAAAAGGACGTCGCGTGTTATCAGCAATATTGGTAGTGCTCAATCAGTCGCAACGACCACGTATAATATGGCTGGTAAGCAAATGGCACAAACTAGCGATTGGATAACTAAAGTAGGTGAAACAAAGGATATGAAAGAAAGCTTAGACCTAAACAACCGTATGATGGCCGAGTTACTCGTTAATCAAAACAGAATGCTTCAGATTCTTGCTGCCAGTGTTAAATTAAATGCTTCTACTGAAGAGTCAATGTTAGCTCAAAAAGCTGAAGCAAAAGCAGTCCTTTCTATTAAATAATATCTTGACTAAGGTGTAGTAGCTCAGACTTGATCTTACAGTTACCCAATTTTCAGGGTGTCTTGTCAGCTTAGATTTGAGCTAAATTCTTTTCAGCCCATATCGATTTTCCATCAAGTAAAGTTTCTAATGGTGTTCGT
>Ga0316207_10001684_pt1 | contig 25841 bp, 23 predicted proteins | sample 6weekpyrite_MG_FD_204943 | JGI IMG/M metagenome (GOLD analysis project Ga0316207, IMG submission 204943) | Microbial mat bacterial communities from mineral coupon in-situ incubated in ocean water Damariscotta River, Maine, United States -... | ecosystem: Environmental > Aquatic > Marine >... | reverse complement strand
TTGTATCTATATAGGGATCAACAGGTTTTTCGATACGGCCTGGTTGGTCAACATCTGTTGAGTTGATCACCGTCCAGTCTAGAGGAATATCATTCGTCATAAAAGCAGTGCCACGAATATCCTGAAGGTCTTTTATGTCTTCACCTTTTGCGAGGCGGTGAGCAAGCTCAACGATGGCTCGCTCTGCGTTACCATAAAGTAATATGTCTGCCTTTGAGTCAGGCAAGACAGAGCGACGTACCTTTTCAGACCAGTAATCAAAATGTGCTATACGTCTCAGGCTTGCTTCGATTCCACCAATAACAATCGGTACACCTTTATAAGCTTCGCGTGCACGTTGAGCATAAACATTAACAGAGTGGTCTGGGCGCATACCGGGCTTGCCATCTGGAGTATAGGCATCATTACTGCGTATTTTTCTGTCGGCAGTATAACGATTAACCATAGAATCCATATTTCCAGCGGTAATACCAAAGAATAAATTTGGCTTGCCCAGTTGAGTAAAGTCAGTCGCGTCTTGCCACTTTGGTTGCGAAATAATACCAACACGAAAACCTTGTGCCTCAAGTAAGCGTCCAATTAAGGCCATACCAAAACTGGGGTGATCAATATAGGAATCACCAGTAACAATAATAATATCGCAACTATCCCAGCCAAGATGGTCCATTTCTTGTCGCGACATAGGTAATACCGGAGCGATGCCAAAGCGTTTTGCCCAGTATTGTCGGTAAGAAAAAAGATTAGGTGCTGTTTGCATATAAAACTACTGCGTCTGAAATGACATTGCTTATAAAGTACTAGCGAAGAAAATTGAGTTAATTGATTATAGACTATTTCTATGGCGTAAATTTACTTTAAATAAGTGTTTTTCAATTCAATATAATGATTTGCAGAGTATTGGATAGATTCTATTTCTTCATCATTAAGTGAGCGTACTTTTTTAACCGGTCTTCCTACATACAAACAACCCGCTTCAAGTTCTTTGCCGGGTGAAACTAAGCTGCCAGCGCCAATAATAGTATTGGTATTAATAATTGCACCATCCATTATGGTTGAGCCCATGCCAATCAAGCAGTTATCTGCAATGCTGCAACCATGCAAAATTACATTATGGCCGACAGTAATGTTATTGCCCAGGCTGAGTGCGTAACCACCCCGATTATAATCATATGGACCATCGTGGGTGACATGCAATACGGAACCATCCTGAATATTGGTGTTTTTGCCAATTCGTATAGAATTGACGTCACCCCGAATAACTGAAAGTGGCCAGATTGAGCAATGGCTTCCTATTTCAATATCGCCAATAACAATAGCTGAATCGTCAACATAACAACTGTTATCAATGACAGGATTATGATTTTGGTAACTTCGTATAGCCATGGATGAGCCTCCAGGGTTTATTAGTAGAGAATGTAAAAATATATATTAAAACAGTGATATAATAACCATGCATTTTATCAGGTTGGCTTATGGTTATATTGTGTTTTTTAGGGAAAAAGAATAGATGGCTGTTAAAGCAGAAGTGATTACAGAACTTAATTTATTCCTAACCAGGGCGTCTGGTAGCTTGAGCGATCAAGATCTTGTTGCTTATCAGGAATCTATTGCCAGCATGCCGGGTTTTTCATCAGAATTAAACACATTGCTGGATGGACGCGAAGTAACGGAAAACCTTCTCTCACAGGAAAGCCTTATTCGTTATAGCACTAAGACTCCGTTTGCATCTTCTGTGCGTCGGGCCTATGTTGTCAGAGATGAAAAGGCTGCCATGTATGCGACACTATTTGGAGCAACCAGTAGTGATAGTGATAAATATTTTGTTACCTATAGTATTGACGATGCCTGCGAATGGTTAGGTATTGAATTTAACAGTATCAAAAATTCAATTGTCTATCAGGACGAATAAATTTTATCGCATTGTTACTAACTCTTCCGAGCTTGTAGGATGAATTGCAACAGTATTATCAAAGTCTTCCTTAGTTGCTCCCATTTTAATTGCAACAGCAAAACCCTGTAACATTTCATCTGCACCCATACCAATTATATGACAGCCGACTACTTTTTCTTCCACGCCAACACATACTAATTTTAAAGCTGTTTTTTGCTGATTAGGACACAGCGCATGGTACATAGCTGTAAAGCTTGAGGTATAAACTTTAACAGCATCGCCATGTTCCTTGCGCGCTTGTTCTTCTGTTAAACCGATGGTGCCAATAGGTGGATGGCTAAACATAACGGTTGGAATATTTTCATAGTCGAGTTTTCTGTCAGGCATGTTATTAAATAACCTGTCTGATAAACGTCGGGCAGCAGCAATGGCAACGGGAGTAAGTTGCGCACGACCAGCTACATCACCAACGGAGTAAATATTTTTAACATTAGTATTTTGAAAATCATCACAAGGTATGTAGCCGCGATCATCGTAATCAATACCAGCGGCATCTAAGTTTAAATTGGCAGTAGCAGGTGCACGTCCAATCGCCCAGATTAAAGCATCGTAGTTTTCCAGAACCACACCGTTATCGCAAACAATGGTAAGTTTATCTCCTGCTTCTTTAACAATTTTTTGAACGTTAATTTTAGACATAATGTTAACACCATCTTCAACCATGCCTTCCATTAAAGTATCGCGCAACATTACGTCAAAGCCGCTTAAAAAATTTCCTTTACGTAACAACATCGATACATCGCTGCCCAAGCCATTTAATAAACCGGCGAGTTCAACAGCGATATAACCAGCGCCCACGACTGCAACACGTTTAGGTTGTTCAGTCAGCTCAAAAAAACCATCTGAGGTAATTCCAAATTCTGCCCCCTGTATGTCAGGAACAATCGGGTAACCACCCGGTGAAACAACAATGTGGTCAGCTGTATACTGTGTACCATCAACATCTAAAGTATTGGTATCGACAAATTTAGCTGTACCCTGAATGTAATCAATTTTGGAATCTTTTAAGTAAGAGTCATACCAGGTTGTAATGCCGTTAATATAATTTTCGCGTGCATCAACGAGTTTTTTCCAGCTGAAGTTATTTAAATCAACATCAAAGCCATAACCCGAGGCATTATGAATAGTTTCGGCAACACCCGATGCAAACCACATGACTTTTTTAGGAACACAGCCAACATTAACGCAGGTGCCACCAACTTTTTTGTTTTCGATCACGGCACAATTTTTACCGTATAACGCGCCACGTTCCGCTGCGGATAAACCACCACTGCCTGCACCAATTGCGAGTAAGTCATAATGTGCCATTGTTAATAACCTTTAATAAAGTAAGTGAGTATTTTATAAAATGTGTCAATTGTAGGTGAAATTAATAAGGTGTGCATTGTGAAAATTCAAGTTAAAATAACTTATCAAAATACAGAGGTTTATTATGAGCAATCAAATTCAATTATCATCTGAACTGTTAAACAATATTTTTGAAGCTATTTCAAAACATGACCAGGCTGTTGAAAAAGACTTAATGGTTGGACTTCAATACTTATCGGCCATTATTGGCTATTTTGCCGCTGAGTACCCGGGTACAGATGCAGATAGAAACGAGCTGCTCGAACAACTTGCAGTTTTCTCAGTACAGGTTGCTGACGATCGTGTTCAATCGATGCAACAACAGCAACAGCAACAGCAGCAGTCTCAAGCACCACAGGCGAATATGCCTAAAGGTAAAAGTGCCGCAACAGATGATCCAGCAGTTGGGATCTGGAAACCTGAATGAAGCTAAACAGTTAAGGAAAAGCCGATGTTAAAAAAAGGCCAGAGTGCGCCAAAATTTGATTCGCCAAACCAGGACAATAAGTCAGTTAAATTAGCTGATTTTAAAGGCAGCAAAAACATCGTGCTTTATTTTTATCCCAAGGACGATACGCCTGGTTGTACGATTGAAGCGAATCAGTTTACTGCCCTTGCTCAGGAGTTTGAGCAAGCTGATACCGTTATTTTGGGGGTTAGTAAGGATGGTTGTGAATCACATCAGGCCTTTATCGATAAATTTAACCTAAAACTGGACCTATTGGCTGATACTTCGGGTGAGCTTTGTAATGCTTACGGTGTTTGGCAGGAAAAAGAGAAAAATGGAGTTAAAAAGATGGGCATCGTGCGATCGACGTTTGTTATAGACAAATCAGGCAATCTGGCTGAAGCAATCTATGGCGTTACACCTGATGGTCATGCAGAAGAAATGCTAAATATCGTTAAATCTTTGTAAATATTAGAAATATATTAGCTTTTGAAGAGATAAAGAGCACCTGATTCAAGTCAGATGCTTGACGATATCGTTCCTCGCTAATTTGAGCGTGAGCCATTAAGTCAACTCGCGCATTTTTCTCTAAAAATTCATCAAATTCACATGAATTTTCAAGATTTTATGCCCTTTTACAGCTAGTTTACGCTATAATGCGCGGCTCATTTTTCCGATGAATTCGCCTTAATGTAGTTTGTCGAGATTTAGGCGTTAATTAGGTCAAATTAACAGTATTTTCCTTTAAGCATTCCAGTATTTAAATTGGCGCTAAAGGGCAAGATTTGGATTGCCGATAGATTCGGCTTATTTTCAATTTATATAGAGTAGCAGGAACATGGCTGATTTAGAAAAGTATAGAAATATTGGTATTTTCGCTCACGTAGATGCGGGTAAGACGACCACTACTGAACGTATCTTAAAGCTTACCGGTAAGATTCATAAAACTGGTGAAGTACATGATGGTGAAGCGACTACCGACTTCATGGAGCAGGAAGCTGAGCGTGGTATTACTATTCAATCAGCGGCGACATCGTGTGAATGGAATGGCCATCGCATGAACATCATCGATACACCAGGACACGTTGACTTCACTATCGAAGTATACCGTTCGCTTAAAGTACTTGATGGTGGTGTCGGTGTATTCTGTGCATCAGGTGGTGTAGAACCTCAGTCAGAGACAAACTGGCGTTATGCAAATGAATCAGAAGTTGCTCGTGTTATTTTTGTTAACAAACTGGATCGTATGGGTGGTGATTTCTACCGCGTAGTTGACCAGGTAGAGAATGTGCTTGGTGCTAATCCACTTGTTATGGTTTTACCAATCGGTATTGAAGATAACTTTACAGGTCTAGTCGATTTGTTAAGTCGTAAAGCATACGTGTGGGATGATTCTGGCTTACCTGAAAATTATAAAGTTGAAGATTGTCCTGAAGATATGAAGGACAAGATGGAAGAGTACCGCGAAAAATTAATTGAAACAGCGGTAGAGCAAGATGATGATTTAATGGAAGCTTACCTTGAAGGTAACGAGCCTTCTAGTGAAGACATTAAAAAATGTATTCGTAAGGGTACTATCGCTTTAGATTTCTTCCCAACTTATTGTGGTTCTGCATTTAAGAACAAGGGTATTCAGTTAGTACTTGATGCTGTTGTCGATTTCTTACCAAATCCAACAGAAGTTAAGCCACAACCTATTACTGACGAAGAAGGTAATGAAACAGGTGAAGTTGCAACAGTAAGTGCAGACGAACCTTTCCGCGCACTCGCATTTAAAATTATGGATGACCGTTTCGGTGCATTAACCTTTATACGTATTTATTCAGGTGTGTTAAATAAAGGCGATACTGTTTTAAATACCTTTACTGGTAAAACAGAACGTATAGGTCGTATCGTAGAAATGCATGCGGACGAACGTATTGAACTTGATGGTGCACAAGCAGGCGACATCGTTGCGGTTGTGGGCATGAAAAATGTTCAGACTGGTCACACTCTTTGTGATCCAAAGAACCCAGGTACACTTGAGCCAATGGTCTTCCCTGATCCAGTTATCTCGATTGCAGTTGCACCTAAAGATAAAGGCGCAGCTGAAAAAATGGGTATTGCAATTGGTAAGATGGTTGCAGAAGATCCTTCATTCCGTGTTGAAACAGACGAAGACTCTGGTGAAACAATTCTTAAAGGTATGGGCGAACTTCACCTTGATATCAAGATCGATATCATGAAGCGTACTCACGGTGTTGACGTTGAAGTGGGTGCACCTCAGGTTGCCTATCGTGAAACTATTACACAACGTATTGAAGATTCTTATACCCATAAGAAACAATCTGGTGGTGCGGGTCAGTTCGCGAAAATCGATTACACGATTGAGCCAGGTGAACCAGGTAGCGGTTTCGAATTTGAATCGGTTGTAACTGGTGGTAACGTTCCTCGTGAATTCTGGCCAGCAGTTGAAAAAGGTTTTCAGCAAAGCATGGATAAAGGTGTTTTAGCCGGTTACCCATGTTTAGATTTTAAAGTAACCTTAACAGACGGTAACTATCACCCGGTTGACTCCTCAGCCGTTGCTTATGAGTTAGCAGCGAAAGCGGCATATCGTCAAACAATGAAAAATGCGGGTCCACAGTTAATGGAACCTATCATGAAGGTTGACGTATTCACGCCAGAAGATCATGTTGGTGATGTTATTGGTGACTTAAACCGTCGTCGCGGCATGATTCAGGGTCAGGATGCTGGTACAACAGGCGTTCGTATAAAAGCGGAATGCCCATTAAGTGAAATGTTTGGTTACATTGGTGACTTACGTACAATGACATCAGGTCGTGGTCAGTTCTCAATGGAATTCTTACATTACAAACCTTGTCCTAAGAATGTTGCTGATGAAGTTATTAAAGAAACATTAGCAAGAGAAGAAGCTAAGAAGTAAACAGCTTTTAAGAAAGATAATAAAAGGCCGCACACTGCAAAGTATGCGGCCTTTTTTATTGCGTTTAAAACTTACTGTATGTCAGAAAGCTCCCAGATACTACCAGAGCGCATAGATTTTACCAGACCAATGCCAGGGCAAAACCACCGGACATTCTCATTAGTCATATTAATAACTTTTAAGCAGCCAGTGTAAGTTGTCGTGCCATTATACGGAACAGTAACATCTTCTACTCCAACCAGAGCACGTTGTTCGATGAAAGTAGAAACAGTAGTACCAGAAATATCTGTTTTGCTTAAAAGACTTGCTGTTGCCCAAGTAGAGCCATTTTGCATATTGGCAGTGAGAGCCCTGCGTGGTTGATCATAGATATCGGTAGAGTTTACAGCACCGCTAGCTCTGTCAACAGACTCACGTTTTTCAAACTCTAAAGCATTACTGCGCTTGTAAAATGTGTGGACAACATCACTTGGAGCACACGGTGTATCGGCGGCATCTGTTGCTGTATAGGTACGTTTTAAAACTGGTTCCGTATTTTCAGTTGTGTGTTCGTATTGATATCTTGCCTTAGCCTGGCATGGTGTGGTGCCATCGTAGTATATAATATCAAATACGTTAGTTTGATCGGCTGCAGGTATATAATCATTATAATTATAAGATGATTTATTTGGTATAGCATCTATACGATCAGCAAGTTCCTGAAAATTTGCATTAACGTCAGCCGCAACGGCCGGGTCACCACTTTTAAAAATATTTGCTACAGGTGCACCAGCACTAATTGCGATAGATGCAACCAACGCCAGAGATAAACTGCTTGTTAATAAAATAAATTTTTTCATGATAATTCTCTCTGATTATTACTATGCTATTGCCATTTCATATTTTCTGATCCGGAGCCATCACTCCAGGTAAGGGAATCAGTCTGACTACTACCATCATCCCAGTTGTTTGTTTTTGCAGAATCACTGGTTCCGGTGCCACCACCGCCTCCGCCACCACAGGCAATTAAGCTACTGGTGAGCAAGAGCAAAAAAAAGACGTTTTTTAACATAGAATATTCCCTTCAAATATGAGCAATGATAAATTTTTGAGCAGTGAAATGGGGGCTGTGACTGCATACCATGCTTACTTATTATTTTTATTATTAAGGAATTATGTCATATGAATGATAATTTTACTGTTCAAACCGTGAACAGTTTTTGAGTGAAAAGTGTAAAAATGTAAACGGGATCGCATATTCAGATTTTGATAATTAACTTGTTAGAAAGTTGTGATATGTCGTAAGGAGTAGCCTTATATACTCATAATCTATGTCTTAAAATTAAGGTTAAAGAAGATGAAAAAATTGTTTGTATGCCTGATGCTATCACTTCCTTCGGTTTTAAATGCTGCACCTGCTCCGGTTGTCAGCTCAACACTTGATCAAGAAGACTCTCAAAAAAAGGGTTTTGGTATAGGTATGACAACCTCGATTGCGCAGCGTCCATTTGTTGGCGTAGATGATCAAAGTGCCTCACTTTTGTATTTATCATATAGAAATAAGTCGTTTTACATCGAAGGGCTCGACATTGGTTACAATTTTTTAAAGAAAAAAAATTTTAAATTGGATGTTCTAGCGACACCACGGTTTTATGAAGTAGAGCCTGCATTTGCTGATAATGGTGAGCTTGATGGCATTGATAAAACCAAACCTACCTATTTGGCTGGTGTATCCATGCAATCTACTTTTAGCGATATTACTTTTACTTTCCAGGCACTGCATGACCTGATTGAAAGTGATGGTAATGAACTGGTGCTTCAGGCGAGCAAATCATTTAAAACAGCTGATAAGGTTACACTATCACCCTCTGTTGGTATTACCTATCAGGATAGTAAAATGGTTGATTACTTTTATGGTGTACAGGCAAACGAAGTAAGAGCAAACAGGGCTTTTTATTCAGCGGATGGTTCTTTAAATTATAATGCAACACTGCATGCAAAGTGGGATATAACAAAACACATAGAAATGATTGGGCAACTAAAATATGAAATACTGGGCGACGGAATTACAGATAGTCCAATAGTAAATGAAGATAGTCTGTATTTTATTACTTTAGGATTACTGTATCGTTTTTAATTATTGATTAAATATTTCGGGTAGGCGACTCGTTTGCATGCGTTCAAGCTGTTCACGTAAAGTATAAAGTTGTTCTTCCCAGTAACGAGGTTGATTAAACCAGGGAAAGTTAAGAGGGAAAGTTGGGTCATGCCAACGTCTTGCAAGCCAGGCACTGTAGTTTATAATTCTCAGGCTCCTAAGTGCTTCAATCAGGTTTAAACTCACAGGGTCAAAATCGTAGAACTGGTTATAACCTTTTAAAATAGGGTTAAGTTGTATCACCATTTCTTCATCTGTTCCGGATAACAGCATCCATATATCCTGTATCGCAACACCCATCATACAGTCGTCAAGATCAACAATGTGTGGTCCGCTGTCAGTCCAGAGAATGTTACCGATATGTAAGTCACCATGCAGACGAATAATAGGAAGCTCATTGTAGTAGTTGAATTGTTGGTCAATAATTTCAAGTACTTGTTTTGCAGCAAGTTGGTAATTATGCTTCAGTTCATCAGGGATAAAATTATTTTCAATTAAAAAGTTCAGGCTGTTATGACCAAAGGTTTGTGGTGTAAGTTTGTGACGAAACTGAAACGGAAAACGACTGCCAACAGAATGAACACGTCCAATAAAACGCCCCAGCCACTCAAGTTGTTCCGGGTTATCAAGATTGGGAGCATGGCCGCCATGGCGAGGATACAGGCTAAATCTAAATTCATTAAATCGGTGTAATGTGGTGTGGTTAATTTCCATTGGTGCTACGATTGGAATATCCTGATTTAAACAGTCGTCAGCAAACTGATGCTCTTCTAATATGGCATCATCCGACCACCGGTTAGGGCGATAAAATTTTGCGATGACAGGCTTTTGATCTTCAATACCAACCTGGTATACACGGTTTTCATAGCTATTCAGGGCTAAAATACGCCCATCTGTAAGCATACCGAGGCTTTCTGTCGCATCTAAGATGGTATCGGGATTCAGGTTCTCGTATGGAACATCAGAATGAGGGTTCATTGTAATTTAGCCGTGAACTTCACAATTTTGTAGTGTAAACAGTGGTTTAGTTAAGGATGGTCTAGTAAACTTTAGACAGATTTTATACACAACCGTAATATCATACTATATATATACCATGACGAATCCACTATTAGATATGTTGCAAATTTCTGCTCAGGCTGGCAAGTCTACATTGCCCCCTTTCGCACATATTAAGCCAGAGCATGTTGAGCCAGCGATTGACAAGATCTTGAAGAATAATCGCGAGCAGTTAGAGCAACTGTTATCGCAGCAGCATTTTAGCTGGGATAATTTTGTCCAGCCACTCGAAGAAATGTCTGATCGCTTGCAAAGAGTGTGGTCACCGGTCAGCCATATGAATTCTGTGGTAAACAGCGATGAACTTCGTGAAGCCTATAACAAATGTCTGCCTAAGTTGAGTGAATATTCAACAGAGCTGGGACAAAATGAGAAACTGTATCAGGCGTACCATTGTATTGCAGAGGACGCTGATTTTGCCGACTTAGATGTTGCTCAACAAAAGATTATTAAAAACGCATTGCGTGATTTTCATTTATCAGGGGTTGACCTTCCTCAGGATAAAAAGCAGCGCTTTAAGGAAATAAAACAAAAACTTTCAAAACTTAAAACTCAGTTTGAAGAGAATATTCTTGATGCAACACATGCATGGCACAAACAAGTAGACGATGAAAAGAATCTTTCCGGGTTGCCCGAGTTTGCTATTGGTATGGCAAAACAGGCTGCAGAACAAAAAGAACTGGAAGGATGGGTCTTTACACTGGATGCTCCTTCATACATGGCAGTTATGATGTATGCAGATGACAGAGATTTACGTGAGCAAATGTATCGTGCATTTGTAACAAGAGCATCTGATCAGGGCGCAGAAGCCACTCAAAATCCGGATGCTGCTAAGTGGGATAATTCTGAAATTATGCAGGAAATACTTGCATTACGCCATGAACTTGCTTGCCTGTTAAGTTTTAAGAATTATGCAGAGTTATCATTAGCAACCAAGATGGCAGAGAATTGTGAAGATGTTTTTAGTTTTTTAAACCAGCTTACAGACAAAACGAAAAAAGTTGCTGAACAGGAATTTGAAGAGTTAACACAGTTTGTAAAATCTAAATATGGTATGGAATCAATAGAAGCCTGGGATGTTATGTATTACTCAGAAAAGCTTCGTCAGAAAAAATATGCAATCAGTCAGGAAGAACTAAAACCGTACTTCCCGGAACAATGTGTTCTGGATGGTATGTTTGCTGTTGTTAATAAAATTTATGGAATAAATATTAAGGAAATTCAGGGGATTGAAACATGGCATGATTCAGTCCGGGTTTTTGAAATTCGTGATATAGATAATAATGTACGTGGTCAATTTTACTTAGACTTATACGCACGTGAGAAAAAACGTGGTGGTGCCTGGATGGATGATTGTCAGGGGCGTGTATTACATCAGACCGGACAGTTACAAATTCCAGTGGCATACCTTACCTGTAACTTAACGCCACCTGTTGGTGATGAACCAGCATTGTTTACTCATCAGGAAGTCATTACTTTATTCCATGAGTTTGGCCATGGCTTACATCATATGCTCACGCAAGTTAATTACTTAAGCGTTTCAGGAATCAATGGTGTTGCTTGGGATGCAGTGGAGTTGCCCAGTCAATTTCTTGAAAACTGGTGTTGGGAACGTGAAGCACTGGATTTAATTGCAGTGCATTATAAAACGAATGAGCCTATGCCAACTGATTTATTTGAGCGAATGCATGCGGCGAAAAATTTTCAGTCAAGCATGATAATGGTTCGTCAGTTAGAGTTTTCATTATTTGATTTTAAAATACATGCAGAATACCAAACATCGGAATTTAAAACAGACAAGGGGCTGGATATACAGGCAGTTTTAGATAATGTGAGAGAGCAGGTGGCTGTTGTTATACCGCCATTACTTAATCGTTTTCAACATAGTTTTTCACATATTTTTGCAGGCGGTTATGCAGCAGGTTATTACAGCTATAAGTGGGCAGAAGTTCTGTCTGCCGATGCATTTTCCAAATTTGAAGAGCAGGGTATTTTTAATCGTGATACAGGACTTGAGTTTTTACATACTGTGCTGGAAAAAGGTGGTAGTCAGGAACCGATAGAATTATTTAAAGCATTTCGTGGTCGCGAGCCACAGATAAACGCATTATTAAGGCATGCAGGTATTGCTGCATAATAAAACAAGGATATTTTAAGAAATGAATTCAAGAATAACAAAACTTGTGATGGCGAGTGTATTGATAATTTTCTCGACGTCAATTTTTGCAGAAACTCTATACGTAACCGATAGAATATTACTGGGGATACATCAACAGGCAGATGAACAAAGTCCCATTCTAAAATCTATTCCCAGTGGTAGTTCAGTAACCGTGGTGAGTAAACAGGGTGATTTTACAAAAATTAAATTACAGGATGGAACGCAAGGTTGGGTTGTAGCCAGTTTTTTAGTTAAGAATAAGCCTGCAACTAAAGAGTATGACAATTTATTTGCACAATATCAGAAAACAGTTGAAACACTTAAAGCAGTGAATGAAAGATTAACTAAGAGAGAACGTGAGCTACAGATAAAACGTGATCAACTTTCAAATGCAACAACAACAATTAAGGAATTGAAAAAAGGAAATCAGGTAAAGGTAGAATCTACGCAGGCAACTGGAAATGAAGTTGATACAAAGGCGCTTGAAGAAGCTGCACAGGAAATCAAACGTCTTAAAACAAAAATACTTTCTTTAGAGCAGCAGGCTAAAGATAGTCAGGACAGTGACCCAAATGCGACACAGGCAAAACTAATTAAAACGCAACAGGAAAATACCTTAATGCGCAATAGTATTGAAATGGCAATGGCAAGCCTGGAAGGTAAACATGTACCAACTGCAGAAGAACTTGCAGGTATTCGTGCCAGTTTCCCTGCATGGTACTGGGGGCTAACCATCGTGATGATTATTCTTGGCGTGATTGGTGGGGTAGTGTGGAATGATTCTAAGAATAGAAAACGGCATGGCGGTTTTCGTATATAGCGGTAAAGCATGAGGGGAGCGATTACGGCGTTGAAAAAATTTTCTGAATGCTCACTTACTTATTGTAAGCTCCGCTTCCGAAAAGTTTTTTCGCCTTGTACTCCCTCCACTCATGCTTCACTATAGATAATTACCATATTCGTAAAATACTTTTAGTTACGTCATTCCCGCGTAGGCGGGAATCCATGACAGGTTAAGACGCTATTTTTGTTAAATTGAAAGCATATGAAATACAAAGACCTTAGAGATTTTATAAAACTTCTTGAAGAGCGTGGTGAGTTAAAGCGCATTACGTATGAAGTCGATCCTTATCTTGAAATGACAGAAATTTGTGATCGTACGTTACGTGCTGGTGGGCCAGCTTTGTTGTTTGAAAATACAAAAGGTTCTGATGTTCCGGTGCTGGGTAACTTGTTTGGTACAGCTGAACGTGTTGCACTGGGTATGGGTGAAGAGTCGGTAGAAGCATTGCGTGAAGTGGGTAAAGTTCTGGCTATGTTAAAAGAGCCTGAACCACCTAAAGGAATGAAAGACGCCTGGGAAAAACTACCAGTGTTCAAACAGGTATTGAACATGGCGCCAAAAGAAATTAAAAAAGCCGATTGTCAGCAGCATATTATCGAAGGCGATGATGTGGATTTAAATAAAATTCCAGTTCAAACATGTTGGCCGGATGATGCGGCGCCTTTAATTACCTGGGCGCTTGTTGTAACTAAGGGACCACATAAAGAAAGACAAAACCTGGGTATTTATCGCCAGCAAGTGATTGGAAAAAATAAAGTTATTATGCGTTGGTTATCGCATAGAGGTGGTGCACTGGATTTTAAAGACTGGCAGGAAAAAAATCCGGGAGAGCCTTTTCCTGTTGCCGTTGCATTAGGTGCTGATCCCGCCACTATATTAGGTGCGGTAACGCCAGTACCGGATAGTTTATCGGAATATGCATTTGCCGGATTATTGCGCGGTAGTAAAACAGAAGTCACTAAATGTATTGGTAACGACTTACAGGTACCAGCATCTGCCGAGTATGTATTAGAAGGTTTTATTTATCCTGATGAAATGGCCGACGAAGGCCCCTTTGGTGATCACACTGGTTATTATAACGAGGTAGATCAGTTTCCTGTTTTTACGATTGAGCGAATCACGCATCGTGAAAAACCTATTTATCATAGTACTTATACTGGCAGGCCACCAGATGAGCCAGCAATTTTAGGTGTGGCTTTAAACGAAGTTTTTGTTCCAATATTGCAAAAACAGTTTCCTGAAATTGTGGATTTTTATTTACCACCGGAAGGCTGTTCGTATCGTGTTGCCGTTGTTAGTATGAAAAAGCAATATGCCGGTCATGCTAAACGTGTGATGATGGGTGTCTGGTCTTTCTTACGGCAATTTATGTATACCAAGTTTGTTATTGTCACCGATGATGATGTAAACGTACGTGACTGGCAGGATGTTATCTGGGCCATGACAACGCGAATGGATCCTGCGCGTGACACAACATTAGTTGAAAACACACCGATTGATTACCTTGATTTTGCATCACCTGTCTCTGGTTTAGGCAGCAAAATGGGAATGGATGCTACCAATAAATGGCCAGGTGAAACCACGCGTGAGTGGGGAACACCGATAGTTATGGACGACTCAGTGAAACAACATGTTGATGAAATTTGGGATGAACTAAATATTTTATCGGAAAAAAATAATAGAGTAAAAGGCGGGTAGTACCCGCCTTCTATTTAGTTTGCCTTAATAAATTTAATCATATCCATTAAGACCTGATGTTCTATCCCCAGAAAACCATGTTCAGATTTTGCTTTACAGGGTTTTGATATCGGGTCATCACCACCACTATACATTTTGTATTCAATTGCTTTTGCATTTGTAAGTTTATTTTTAATTCTTTCTGCACCATCAGGCGGTGTTACCCAGCAACCATCGTTTTCATGTGCACCAACAAAAACAGGTAAAGTTATTTTTTCTAATGCATAAGAAGTAATTTCTTTACCATTTCCGTTTTCAACTGTAATACTCGAAGTAAGAATAAGGCCGTTAATTCCTTTTAAATGAATGCCGGCATAAGCAACCGATTCAGAACCACGGCTTGTACCATTTAGCCAAATGGGTAGATCACTTATTTCTTTTACTTTGCCGATTAAGGCTGTGAGATCGATTATATGATCTTCAGAACTACGATAGCCGCCTTTCATTCCTCTTCTGTTATAACGATCTGAAGGTGCATCAACAATAACAACATTCATACCGTTATCAAGGAGCAGATCGCGGGTTCGTACAACAAAATTCCCATTCTTTTTTCGTATGGTGCCATCATCTTTGAGCTTAACTAAACCATTACCGCCAGGAAATAGTAAAACAGTATGAGTGGCATCCTCTGCTTCTATAAAGAGGCCTCGCTGCACAACGCCATCACGTGAATCCACCTGGATTAAATCATTAGCGTTACTGGTTTGAAAAGGTAAGATTAAAACAAAAGGAATAAACAACATACGAAAAAAAGCTTTTAGCATAAACATAAACTCCGGATTTAATTTATTTGTTGTTTGAGTATAGGCTAAAAAAATCAGAGATCGAGGGGTAAGCGAGTTTTATCCTCAGGTCTTTTAACATTTTTGAATTATCTATGAAACGAGACTCTTTTAAATAAGAAAGCATGCCTTTTGACAAAGTGGATTCTGCTTGCTGCCAATCAATGATTGGTGGCACAGGTAAATTTGAGTGCTGAGCAACCTTGATAAAATAATCAGACATATTGAGTTTATCGCCATCTGAAACATTATAAATTTCTGTGCTCTTTGCTTTAAACATTGCTGTAATACATATCTGCACAAGATCATCTTCATGAATTCGATTTGTCATAGGAGCAAGTTCTGGGGACAATATTGGTAACTGATCTTTTATGCGTTTAAGTGGTAAACGTTCTTTACCATAAATTCCCGAGACGCGTAAAATTACAAATTCAATTTTATTTTCTCTGGAGAAATCATGTAGAGCCTGCTCGGCATCCAGTCGTCGTTTAGCGCGATCAGCTTGTGGATTGATCGGTGTATTTTCGGTAACTCTATTTCCCTGATGGTCACCGTACACACCGGTGGTACTTATATACAATATACGCTTGGGCAGCTTGTTTTTATCTAAAGAGGCCAGCCAGTTACGTATTCGAGAATCTGTCTGGCCATTTGATGGAGGCGGGGCGAGATAAAATACGTAGTGCCGGTTGAATTTATCGCTAAAAGAATCACAGGGATTATCAAGATCCAGCTGTTCAGTATTGATAGCTTCACCTGGTAATGAAAGCTTGCGCAGAGAATCTCTATTTCGTGAGTAAGCTGAAAGTTGAATAGCAGAAGATTTATACGTATTTAACAACTCTGAGCAGATACGACTGCCAATATCACCACAACCAATAATAGACACATGGATTAAGGGTTTTTCTGAATCATGCATAAGGTATAATGCCGCACCTTTTAACTAAAGAATGAAGACTAGTTTATGACAAATCGCGTCAAAATCGAAACAAGTGGGCATGAATTTACTGTCAATGACGACGAGTCCGTTCTGGATGCCGCGATCCGTCAGGGCGTTCATCTGCCTTATGGCTGTCGTAATGGTAAGTGTGGTAAGTGTAAGGGCAAGGTTGTGCAAGGTGAGGTATTTTACGCTGAGGAGCCCAGCGCACTTTCAGAGGCTGATAAGGCTACCGGGATGGCATTATTCTGTAAGGCTCAGACTAAGACAGATTTAGTGATTGCTTCGCGTGAAGCAGAAACGGGTAAGGACATCGAAGTAGTTAAATTACCCTGTCGTCTCGAAGAGCTGGAAAAACTTAACCACGATGTGATGTATTTAAAGTTAAAACTGCCAGAAACAGAACGGATGCAATTCTTAGCGGGGCAATACATAGACTTTCTTTTGCCGGACGGAAAGCACCGAAGCTTTTCCATTGCAAACCCACCGCATGATGATAAGTATATTGAGTTGCATATTCGCCATATAGCAGATGGCAAGTTTACAACCGATGTATTTGCCAATATGCAAGTGAAACAAATGTTTCGCATCGAAGGGCCACATGGTAATTTTTATCTTCGTGAAAAAAGTAACAAACCAATTATTTTTATGGCAGGTGGTACCGGCTTTGCGCCCATAAAGGGTATGGTAGAGCATGCTTTAAAAGCAGGCCTTGAAAGACCAATGCATATCTATTGGGGTGCACGTGCCCTTGAAGATTTGTATATGGATGACGTTGCACAAAGATTTACAAAGTTAAATCCGCTTATTCGTTACACATCGGTGTTATCGAATTCAAAAGATGAAGATAACTGGCAAGGTCGAACCGGCTGGGTACATGAAGCCATACTTGAAGATTATTCAGATTTAAGTGGGCATGAAGTTTATGCGGCAGGACCGCCGGCAATGGTTTATGCAGCTGAAGATGCATTCAGTGCAGCTGGTTTAGCTAAAGAAAATTATATTTCTGATGCGTTTGAGTTTAATAAAGATTAAGTTCAGGTTTAATCTATTACTTCAAATTATCGAGATGTGGTTTACCCTCTTTAACCAGCAAGCCACCACGTCCACTTAAAAAGCTTTTAAGCTTTGCATTCACAAAGCCAATACCAAAACGTAACAATCGTAAAAAATGATTAGGGTATTGTAAGGTAAGCTTAAGATAGTAATGGCCAATTTGTGGACGCTTATAAAAAGCAGTTAAAATTTGCTGGTAGTGTCTATCCAGTTCTTTAACACTAATGCCTTCAGGCGACCAGACAAAATTCATTCCATTCATTTTTTGCCAGTGGTCTTCACGTATATTGGTGCCATAGATTTCGCGGTATATTGGTGAGCCAGGGTAAGGTGTGAACTTGGTTAAGTTCATAATCGTCATTGGAATACTACGAATAAAATCTTTTGTTTGTTGAATAGTGTGTTCATCTTCACCCGGGAATCCAAGCATAAATAGCCCTTTGGTACGAATGCCTGCTGCTGCAGTCCATTTTATAGCCTGTTCAGATTTTTCAACTTCTGCTTTTTTATCCATCTTCTTTAAAAGTTCATTTGAACCTGTTTCAAGGCCAAAACTAATTTCCCAACAGCCTGCTTTTTTCATCAGCCCAAGAATGTCGGGTTTGACCGTATCGACACGTGCAGTACAGCTCCATGTTATATCAATACCGTCTTCAAGAATTAATTCGCATAATTCCTGAACGCGTGGTTTGCTTGCTAAAAATAAATCGTCAACAAAACCAATGTGCCGTACACCGTATTTTTCATGAAGATGTTTCATCATTTTAAAAACAACTTTTGGAGAATAATGCCTTACGCTTGCACCAAAAGTAGAAGTATCACAAAATTTACAATGAAACGGGCACCCTCGAGATGCTGCAATGGTTGCAGCCGGGCCACGAGGATAATCATAGATTGCCGGTTTATACGCATTCGGAAAATCAGGTAGTAGATCCCAGGCAGGGAAAGGAAGTTCATCCAGTGTACGGTTAACAGGTTTACCGGCTGTTTTGTGGATACCGAATTCATCACGATAAATAAGACCGGGTATTTTAAGAAGGTTGGAGTTATTTTCCAGGCCATCAAGTAACTCCATAAGAATTTTCTCACCTTCTCCATCGACAGCATAGTCAAACTGGCTAAAACGTTCGATTGTTTCTATACCCATCGATGAAATATGTGGCCCACCTACTATGATAGTGGTTTCAGGCAACGTATCTTTTATTTGTTTAGCTATAGAAGCTGCACCCCAAATGCCCACTGTAAAAAGTGTTATGCCGACAAAACGTGGTCGCTGTTTAATGACCTTTGCGACAGTTTGCTCAACACTAAGATTAAAAATATCACTTTCGATAATAGAAGGCGTGTAACCATGTTCACGTACTTCGGCAGCTAAGTGGAGCAAACCAAGCGAGGGAGAATTGTTGGTAATATGTTTAACAAATTCATAACCGGGTGCTATGCGTTCGTAGGGTGGATTAATAAAAATAATATCGCGTGACTTCAAACAGATAACCTTAAGATTTACAGCATATTAAAAAGGCTGTGGGTAGAAAAATCAGTTTGCACTGTAGAGCTAACGGAGTCTAGCAAATTGTTTCTTAAACTCGGCCTGGTCGACAAAATATCAGTTAGAAGTGAGAGTTTTTTGATTTTATTATTCAAAATTCGTGAGCTTTAAAGATTAAACTAAATAAAACAGATAGTTATGAAATATTTACGCTAGTGAGGTTTTGCAGAAAAGTTTAAAAATGCCAAAAATGGTTAAAGATTGACCAATGTGAGCTGATAGCCCTATGGTTACGAAGTCCATCTTTAATGAAGTCATGAGGTATTTTTGATGAAGCAGATTTTTATTAGTTTTTTAGTAATTGTTGTTGTCGCGGGCTGTGGAGTCAGTGATCCTAAGCGTTCAAACATAGCAGTTGATCCGGCTACTGCCGTTAAAATAAATAACAGTATTCCATTTACCAAGGGCGTACCAATAGCCGCTAATATACGAAACGATTGCACACTCCAGAAGCAATTATCAGAATTTATTGTTGCCTATGCAGTTGGTGAAGGTATTGGTGTTTTAAGAGCTAACAGTGTGTCAAAAAAATCTAATGGTAAGGTACTTCATGTAGAAATAACAAACGCTGTCAGTGGCGGTAATGCGTTTATTGGTCATCGTAAATATGTCACCATCAAAGGCGCTTTATATAACAGTGGTAAAAAGCAAGCTGGGTTTACAGCAGCTCGTGTTTCCAGTGGTGGCATGTTTGCTGGCTTTAAGAGCTCATGCTCAGTTTTAGGTCGTACTGTAAAAGCGCTTGGTAGTGATATTAGTCAATGGCTAAAAAACCCAGCTGATGGCGTACATTTAGGAGACCATGTTTAATAAGGTCTGATTATTACAAAGCACTACTCTGGTAAAAGCCGGAAAGCATGGAGGTAAAGCTTCAATGTTTCCGGCTTTTTATATTATCGGTGCTGACTAATTAGTTTATAATAGACTTTCACTTAATTTGAGATAGTTTATATGTCCACAAATGCTGATTCTGATAAAACACACTTTGGTTATGAAACGGTTGATACGGTTGCTAAGCAAGGCAAGGTTGCCGAGGTATTTCATTCAGTTGCGAATAAATACGATGTAATGAACGACCTGATGTCGATGGGTATACATCGACTCTGGAAGCGCTATACCATTGAAATTAGTGGTGTTAAACCCGGCGACAAAGTGTTGGATCTGGCTGGTGGTACCGGTGATTTAGCGGCGAAATTTGCACGGATTGTCGGCCAAACCGGACATGTGACTTTATCCGATATTAATAATTCCATGCTCAATGTTGGGCGTGACCGCTTAACGGACAAGGGGATATTGGGCAATGTCGATTTTGTTCAAGCCAATGCCGAATGTCTGCCATTTCCCGATAATCATTTTGACCTGATTACCATTGCATTTGGTTTAAGGAATGTAACCGATAAAGATGCCGCACTGCGCTCAATGCATCGGGTCCTAAAGCCTGGTGGTAAGCTATTGGTGCTGGAATTCTCCAAGCCAACAGTTAAGGCACTTAATCCTGTGTATGATACCTATTCTTTTAAGGTGCTACCTTTTTTAGGTAAGCTTATTACTAATGATGCTGATAGTTACCGCTATTTAGCCGAATCCATTCGTATGCATCCTGATCAAGATACACTAAAAGATATGATGCAAAATGCTGGTTTCGAAAAATGTGACTATTTCAATCTAAGTGCCGGAATTGTTGCCCTACATCGTGGATATAAGACTTAATCTTTTCTGAATAGGGGATGATGTCTGGCTTTATCAGAGCTTACCTCTTATTACAGCTCATAAGTCATACCGTCTTTCATGCGTCAGTGGGAATCGATTACAATAGTATCTATGAGCGAAACCGAAAATACTCCTAATCCCAGTGAATTAAAAGCCGCCATCATTGGGGTAATTGAAACCGTTCTAAATGAATATCTCGGTATGGATGAGACTGCCCATTCGCGCCTTGGTAGCATGGCCAGCAAAGTAATAGCCATTGAGATAGTCGGTTGGGACATTACCCTTTATTTACTCCCCGATGCACACGGTATTCAGGTCATGTCTGAATATATGGGTGATGCTGACACCACTATTCGTGGTAAACCGTTTGCACTTTTTAATATGAGCCGTAGTGAAACCTCAGCGGCAACCTTACGTGAGCAAGATATTACGATTGATGGGGATTTAGAGCAGGGGCAGCAGTTTAACCTGTTCTTCAAACAGTTAGACATTGATTGGGAAGAAAAGCTGGCACAGACTCTGGCAAAATTTGGTTCTGAGTCAAATGCAGATCTGATCGCACACCAGTTTGGCAGGGTTATTAAGGGTTTTCAGCAGTGGCAGCCTCAGGCACAGCAGACTCTGGAGGAAAATATAGCGGAATATTTTCAGCAAGAATCAAAAATGCTGCCAATGGTTGAAGAAATAGAACCATTTAATCATGCTGTTGATATGTTGCGAAATGATGTTGACAGACTTGAGGCACGTATCCAGCGGTTAATTAGCAAAAATAGTGCTGAATCAAAAGCTGACTAAATCCTTATATTAAACACCTGGTTTTTTCCTTTTCGTTCAACCTGACATATGGAAATGGTGGTGGTATTAGGAAAGTATTTTGTAATCTGGAAGGCGCATCATTTTCTCCAAAAATGCTGCATAAGTGCGCTTAAAAGCGAAGAAACGCGCACTAAGCTTGCAAAAATTACTCAAATATGGAGAATACACCCTCCAAAGTTTTAGCGTAGAAACTCAATGAGCCAAATCCCTTTTTATAATGTCCTGCTTCAATGTGTACTTACAACATTACGTATTCAGGCAGATCATAAATTGCAGCAAAACTAAGCAAAAGATTTAAACATTTAATTTTTCCTAATTTTAAATTCAATACAGAGGTCAATCATGGCAGCGAAGAAAAAAGCAAAGAAAAAAGTAGCGAAGAAGAAAATAGCTAAGAAAAAGGTAGCAAAGAAAAAAGTTGCCAAGAAGAAAGCTAAAAAGAAAGTAGCCAAGAAAAAAACTGGCAAGAAAAAACCAGCCAAGAAAAAAACCAAAGCGAAAGCTAAGCGTAAAGCAGCTCCTAAAGTTCCACCAATGAATGCATTCTATGCACAGTCTGGTGGTGTAACAGCTGTAATCAATGCATCTGCTGCGGGCGTAATTGAAGCTGCACGTAAATCAAATAAAATTGGTAAAGTTTATGCAGGTCGTAACGGTATCATTGGTGCATTAACAGAAGACTTAATCGATACAAGCAAAGAATCAGCAGCAACAATTAAAGCGCTGCGTCACACACCATCAGGTGCATTCGGTTCTTGCCGCTTTAAACTAAAATCTTTAGAAGAAAACCGTCGTGAATACGAACGTTTAATCGAAGTATTCAAAGCACATAATATCGGGTTCTTCTTCTATAACGGTGGCGGTGACTCAGCTGATACTTGTTACAAAATTTCTCAGTTATCAAAAGAAATGGGTTACCCAATTCAGGCAATCCATGTACCTAAGACAGTTGATAACGATCTACCTATTACAGATAACTGCCCAGGGTTTGGTTCAGTTGCGAAATACGTTGCAGTATCAACTCGTGAAGCATCTTTTGACGTTCACTCAATGGCTAAAACATCAACTAAAGTATTTATCGTTGAAGTTATGGGTCGTCATGCAGGCTGGATTGCAGCAGCAGGTGGTTTAGCATCAACAGAAGACACGCCAATCCCAACCGTTATCCTGTTCCCAGAAGTTGAATTCAACCAGGAAAAATTCCTTGCTGAAGTTCAGAAAAATGTTGATAAGCATGGCTACTGTTCAGTTGTTGTTTCTGAAGGTGTACATTGGCCAGACGGTCGCTTCCTTGCAGAAAGTGGCTTAAAAGATGCGTTTGGTCATAGCCAGTTAGGTGGTGCAGCGACAGTAATCAGCGGCATGATTCAATCTGAGCTTGGCCTTAAAAATCACTGGGCAGTTGCGGATTACCTGCAACGTGCAGCACGTCATATTGCATCTAAAACTGACGTTGATATGGCTTATGCAATGGGTAAAGCAGCCGTTCAATATGCAATTAAAGGCTTCAACTCAGTTATGCCTACAGTTGATCGTATATCTAACAAACCATTTAAATGGAAAGTTGGAATGGCTGACTTAAGCAAAGTTGCTAACGTAGAAAAAATGATGCCAGAAAACTTTATCACTAAAGATGGGTTTGGTATTACTAAAGCTTGCCGTACATACATGGAGCCTTTAATTAAAGGTGAAGACTACCCTCCATACAAGGATGGTATGCCAAAATATGTACGCATTAAAGGCGTGCCAGTACCTAAGAAACTAAAAGGTACTTTTGAAATTTAATTAGTTTGAATTTCAGGTAATCTAAGAGCCGACCTTGTTGTAAAACAGGTCGGCTTTTTATATTGAATATTTATGAAACTCAGGGAGCAAGCATGATTTTCGACGTACTAGATAATGCAGAGAAGTATTATGGTTTACATTCTAAGTTTTCAAAAGCATTTGAATTTATCAGAGATGCTAAAAAGAAAGATTTAGAAGCTGGAACATATGAAATAGATGGAGATAATCTCTATTCCAATGTAATTCGAGAGATCGGAAGAACGACTGAAAAAGCACTTCTTGAAACGCATGAAAAATATATTGATATACAAGTGGTAGTCGGTGGTATTGATAATATGGGATGGCGATCCAGAGGGAAGTGTCAGACGATTAAACATAAATATGATGATGAAAAAGATGTACAACTTTACTCAGATGAACCTGAAATGTGGGTAGAGACAAAACCGGAACATTTTGCAATATTCTTCCCGGAAGATGCGCATATGCCGATGATATCGGATGATCATCTATATAAAATAGTTGTTAAGGTTAGGGTGGAATAAAAGGTGGTAGTGATTACATAAATTTTTTATCTTCAATATCATTGGTGACGAATCTGTAATATATAAAAAGTGTTATAATAAACTTTGAAAATATTAAAAGGGTAACAAGTTATTTGGTAAAAAAATTAGAAATTAAGTAATCGCTTATCTATTAATAGTGTTAATTAGATTATTGCGAGATAGAAAATAGTTTATTACTATAAAGGCGACAATTTGCTTTATGGGTGTGAATAATTTTAACCTATAGCTAAGAGTAAACGACAATGGCATACAATAATAATTATCGAATTCGCTCTTCTGCTCGTTGGGAAATTCCGGGTGATGTGCCGCGACATGCTGCAGGATATGACGCTTATCAGTCGAAAGAGACTGTTTATAATGAAGAACAGTTAGAAAGCGAAGTTGGCAACAATAGTCAGCTTTTTGATAATGTTAAAGAATATTCTAACACTCTTACGCACCAGCTTGTGACTTCCCTTCAAAATAAGAAACAAGCGGTTGTTCAGCCTTTTCGTTCTTCTGTTTGTTGGAAAGTTCCGGGTGATGTTCCACGACATGCTTCAGGATATGACGCTTATCAGTCGAAAGAGACTGTTTATAATGAAAAACAGTTAGAAAGCGAAATTGTCAACGATAGCGACAACAATAGTCAGCTTTTTGATAATGTTAAAGAATATTCTAATACTATTACGCACCAGCTTGTGGCTTCGCTGCAAAATAATAAGCAAGCGGTTGCTCAGCCTTTGATGATAATGATGTTGTTAGTTGCAGGCATGTTTTTAGATTTTACCAAGTTTGATAATCAAATGGTGTTAACGGGTAATGAAAGTTTTGCAGCACTTAATGCGAAGACTGTGGTTAATGATGCTAACGATGTTGCAAATAAAGTGGCTATCGATTTATCAGATGCAGAACAGGCCAAAGCGGCATCAGACGCTAAAAACAAAGACAATCACAAGGTTGTCATTAAGCTAACAAACAAGCCCAGTAGTCACTCAAAGATAATTATCCATACAGTCGTTAAAGGCGACACCTTATGGGACATTGCCGAGCGTTATGTTAAAGATCCCTTCCGTTACCCTGAACTTGCTAAGTTAAGCAATATAATCAATCCAGATTTAATCTACCCGGGTAATATTGTTCAAATCCAATCGTAATATCGGCTCAAATAATCAGCCGTTGTATTTGTATATTTTGCAAGTATTCTTACGCTGGCCTATTTCTCGATATTAACACGATATGAATTGATAGCTTGCTGGGTTAGCAGTTACTTAAATGGCAGTCAGAGTAGTCAATAATTGTCTGATAAACACCCAAAATCGGCAATATGGGTTAAGCTATTCTATTACTGGCTAAAACTTTATCACCCGTATGGGTACTTATTATAATTATGAGGAAATGGTTTACTTCATTTACAAATTTTATAATGAGTGGGTAAACAGAATGAAAAGAATAATATATTTAATAGCATGCGTATTTTGCAGTGCAAATGTAAATGCTGCTATTACAGGTGATGCACAGGAAATAGCAGGTTCATATAATTTATCAACAGGTGGCGGTAGTGGTACACCTGCAGAAAGCCCATCAACTTATGGTGGTGACGCAGTATCTGATTCTGCTATAGAAGCATTTCTTGGATTGTCAGCAGGCACACTTGATGGTTTAGCGGCCACAAGATTTACATCTGCTGTTGAAGGTTCTGCAGCATCAGATACATTTACCATTTCTGCAGGCGAAGTATTCACATTTGACTGGTCATGGACATCTGATGAAGGAATTGATCCTGCTTTTCCTTCTGAGCCACCTGTTTTTGATTTTGCATTTGTCAGTGTTATGTTAAACGGTGTGAGTGAAGATATTAGTATTTTTGCAAACGCAGTAGATACACCTGATGGTGCGACAGGTACTTTTTCGTGGCAAGCATACGAGGGTGGTTCACTGGACATTGGCATCGGTGTCGTTGATGGTCATGATGCAGAGGTTAACTCTTATTTGAGTGCATTTAATTTTAATGTAACTCCTGGACCAGATGCAGATGGAATAGCAGATTTTAT
>Ga0316207_10001683_pt1 | contig 25867 bp, 21 predicted proteins | sample 6weekpyrite_MG_FD_204943 | JGI IMG/M metagenome (GOLD analysis project Ga0316207, IMG submission 204943) | Microbial mat bacterial communities from mineral coupon in-situ incubated in ocean water Damariscotta River, Maine, United States -... | ecosystem: Environmental > Aquatic > Marine >... | reverse complement strand
TAACCGCCTCAGATGAAACTAATTTAAAAATTGCAGTCATCAGCAAATTACTGCACCCGGATATTTGCGTTGTATGTCGCTCTGAACTTGAAGAGTACGAAAGCAATATGTTTTCTTTTGGCACCGATTTCGTTGTTAATCCATTTGAAACCTTTGCAAATATTTTTGCCATGGCCATGCACTCACCGGCACTGCATTTATTATATGACTGGCTTACCGGTGTACCCGATACGGATTTATTAACAAACCCAATTTATGTTAAAGAAGGACACTGGGTAATTTGTGGCTTTGGGCGCTTCGGGCGTGACCTGTACAAACAGCTCCTGAAGAGCAACGTTCAGGTAACCATCATTGACCCTTCAGAAGAAAAACGCGAAGCATTTCTAAGCCGTCCTGAAAATAAACTCAATGATTTTATTATCGGCACGGGTTTTGATGCGCATACCTTAACCGTGGCAGGTATTACCGAAGCGGTGGGTTTAATTTCCGGCACGGATAACGATACAAATAATCTATCCATTATTATGACGGCACGGGAACTTAATCCAGAACTATTTATTGTTGCCAGGCACAATAAAAAATCCAATGAAAAATTATTTGAAGCGACTAAAGCTAATATAATAATGCAACCCAGTGAGATTATTGCACGTAAAATTCGCACCTTATTAGTTTCCCCCCTGATGATTGCCTTTCTAAACAAGGCCAGAAACCAGGATCCAACCTGGGCAAATATAACTATTAGTAGAATAATAGGTGCACTGGGTGAATCAGTGCCCAGTATCTGGACGCTTCAAATAAATGAAAAAGAAGCCCGTGCACTTTGCCAGGTACTACGCCTGGGCAGGGTGATTCGTGTAGGAAATTTACTGCAAAATCCTCGACAGAGAGAAAAACAGTTAGCCGCAGTGCCCTTAATGCTTAAACGTAATCAAAAACTGTTATTAATGCCCACAAATGATATTGCAATTAAATCCGGTGACCAGATACTTTTCTGCGGAACACCGGGTGCACTTCGTAGCATGCAATGGTCACAAAATGATTTACACAGCCTGAATTACATCATGACCTATGAAGACACACCTGATTCATATATATGGCGTAAAGCGCACCTGTTCCTTAAACGAAATGAGCGACGTAACCGACCCAGGCAAAAACGCCATTTAATGAAATAATCCTGTCTTTTCATTAATAGTAAACTCAAACTTCTACGAATTATTTAATCCTTTTAGATTGATCATAGAATGTAATTTAAGTAACTATTTTGACTACATAGACATGGCTGGTATAATTCAACTCAAATTTGTCCCCGTAGCTCAGCAGGATAGAGCCACCGCCTCCTAAGCGGTAGGTCGGACGTTCGAATCGTCTCGGGGACGCCATATTTACAAGCAGAAAACTGCTTTTATCAGGAAATAGCCCTGCATGGGCATCACCATTCACATTAAGAGTAAATACTATGTCAGATAAAATATGCCTGGATACCAATCACGGAAAAATCATTATCGAGCTGAATGCGGATAAAGCACCTATCTCAGCTGAAAACTTTTTAACCTATGTAAAAGAAGAGTTTTTTAACAACACTATTTTTCACCGTGTTATTCCCGGCTTCATGATTCAGGGTGGTGGTTTTATTGAAGGTATGGAGCAAAAAAAAACCAATGCCAATATTAAAAATGAAGCCGACAATGGCCTGCCTAACAAACGCGGCAGCCTGGCAATGGCGCGTACACCTGATCCCGATTCAGCCAGCTCTCAGTTTTTTATCAACCTTAAAGACAATGACTTTTTAAACTATACCGCGCCAACTTCACAGGGCTGGGGTTATGCTGTATTCGGTGAAGTTGTTGAAGGCATGGATGTGGTCGATAGCATTGCACAGGTAGCAACGGGTAACAGCATGGGACATGGTGATGTGCCGGTTGAGGCGGTTATTATAAATAGCGCAACATTGGTATAAAAATTTATTAGATGGCAAAACATCTATTTATTTCAGACTTGCACCTTGCACCCGAGCGGCCTGATATTATTCAATTGTTTATTCGATTTTTGAATAATCAGGCCGCACAGGCTGAATCACTTTATATTCTCGGCGACCTGGTGGAATACTGGCTAGGTGATGATGACGAAGCAATCGGTTTAAATACGGTTTTTAATTCGATGAAGCAGCAGGCAGATAATGGCCTGAAGATTTTTCTAATGCATGGTAACCGCGACTTTCTAATGGGAGAAGCGCTTGCAAAACGATGTGGCTGCGCACTCATTCACGAACCCCATATAGTTAATTTCGAAAACGCTCCGGTGCTATTAATGCATGGAGATAGTTTGTGCACAGATGATGTACGTTATCAGGAATTAAGATCAATGCTGAGGAACCCGGCCTGGCAAGAGGACTTTTTAAGTAAACCTTTAGCTGAGCGTGAAGAAATGGCCCTTGCCCTGCGCAAACAAAGCCAGCAGGAAACCCAGAGCAAGGAACAGGATATAATGGATGTGAACCCGGCCGCAGTCAAAAATGCATTTATAGATAATCAGGTTTCGTTAATGATTCACGGCCATACGCATCGCCCTGCAATTCATCAACTTGAGATAGACAACAAATCCGTAAAACGTATTGTTTTAGGCGACTGGTATACCCAGGGTAGCTTCCTGGAGTTTAACGGTGTGGATGATTTTGAATTAAAATCATTTTCTCTATAATCTATTAAATAACGGTGAATCCGCAACCCTTGATCCACCGTGCTATTAACCTACTTTCATGCTGAGAGGCTAATTTGTAAATGCATTATATTCTTTATATGACTCGGGCAATTTAAACAGGGCCGCATCAAATTCCATTTTTTTATAATCTTTTAAAAATTTTACATATTCACGGCTATAACTAATTTGTACGGGTAGACCTACCTTATAATAACCCCCGGAATGGTATACCTGATCAATTAAAAAACAGGGGGTTTGTAATTCTTCCGGTGTATTTTTTAAAGTTTTAACCTGTTGGCCAGATAAAACCTGCTGGTATTGATGTAAAATTTTCATTTCATCCATATACGTATCTTTAATTAAAAATACTTTTGTGCATGTTTTTTTATTCGCATTTACCTGATAGGTATAGACTGTTTTATTCTGTATTTTAGGTGCATCGTTTACCGCCGATAGATTTGTTGTCACTTTAAAATCAAACTCAGGCTGAGCCCAGGTATTATTTTCAATTTTTAAAATAGTCTGGTCATCATGGTTCACACTGTAAATATTGCTTTTATTTACATCAAATAAAATAAAATCGGCTTTATCATCCCCATTATCAATTCGCAAAAACTGATTATTAATTATATAACGCATGGTTTGCGAACCAGCTCCCTGCTCTATTTCATCATAAAAAAGAACCAGGCCTGTCTGTTTATCTGCCAGTGATACAGAAGCGAAAAAAAACAGAAAAAAAGCTGAAAATAGTTTGTTGATTTTTTTCATACTATAAATATCTCTTACAATTAAATATCCAGGGCATTTAAATCCGCTATCTCTTGCGCTGTAAACCCTGCCTGTAATCTTGCAATTTCATCGAAGGGGCCGCGCAAAGAACCCTTCATATAATCTCGAATTAATTGTTTAAAGGTTTCACGATAATCCAGACCCCTTTTTTCACACAAAAATTTAAACCAGTGACTTCCAATAGCAACATGACCAATTTCATCTTTCTGTATTATTTCCAGGTGCCCTGTAAACTCTTCATCTTTTGCCTGTGCCAGTTTTTTTAATATTCCCGGTGTCACATCAAGTCCCCTTGCTTCTAACACACGGGGCACCAGCGCCATGCGAATCATCACGTCATGTGCGGTTATTTGTGCCATTTCCCATAAACCATTATGTGCACTAAAGTCACCATAACGGGCATCACGTTTATGAAGGTATGATTCAAGCAAGGTAAAATGATAGGCTTCTTCTGAGGCAACTTTTAACCAGTCCGCATAAAACTCAACGGGCATATCGGTGAAACGGTATACCGCATCTAAAGCCAGATTAATTGCATTAAACTCAATATGCGCCAGCGCATGACACAATATCACTCTACCTTCATCAGTATTAATACTGCGCCGTGATACTTCCCGAGGTGCAACCAGTTCAGGCGCTTCAGGTCTACCGACTTCAGCTATTTTTTCAGCTACAAAAGAACGGTCAATAACAAGTTTACCTGCACACCAGTCTCCATAAAGCGATTGTGTCAGGCTGACTTTCCGGGATGGGTCGCAGGCATCTAAACATTCTGCGACCCGTAGATGTAACAATGACGTCATAGAGATAACTCTTGGTAAATTTTATCTCAATGGGGGGAGTGATAAAAAAACCGTTACTCAAAAAGCAACACTATGAGTAATTACTTGGGTTTCCAGACACCAAAGGCATCCTGTGCAGGGGGTGCCATTTGAGGTTTTTGCGCTTCCATATATTCAAATACATGGGTCATAAAACCAGACAGATCATTAAGTGCATCTTTCTTATTCATCTGTGGATTATTTATATCCGCAAGCATCATGCCCGCTGCGGCTACCAGATATTGCATCGCCATAACATCATCACTGGTACGCGCATCCTGTTTTTTTAATGCGTCTCGCAGGTCTTCCATTAACTGGGGCGATAGTTGAATGCCGTCATCACTCATTTTATTTTTCCTGAAATTAGTTCAATATGGGGTTATTGGGTTGCATTCTACATGAATCACTCAATTTATATCATTCCAAATTATCAGGAATTAGCCAGGGTGCCTCCAATTATGTATAAACTTTGCGTCTTCATACCCCAAAGCCACCTTCAACAGGTAAAATCAGCCATGTTTGAGGCTGGGGCCGGGCAGATTGGTAACTATGATAACTGTTGCTGGCAAACCCTGGGACAGGGGCAATTCAGGCCACTTAAAGGCAGCCGGGCATTCATTGGTCAAATAGGTGAAATTGAAATGGTTGATGAATATAAAGTAGAGCTGGTCGTAAAAGATGACTTAATCGAAAAGGTTCTATCCAGCATGAAACAGGCCCACCCTTACGAAGAGCCCGCCTATGACATCTGGCCACTGGCAGATATTTAAAATGCAATAGAATATGCTAATATTCCCCCTCACAGATAATTTGGAGAATCCATATGTACGGTTTTAATGTAACAATTGATGCAAGCATGGAAGAAGCGGAAGCAAAAGTGCGCGATGCCCTTGCTACAGAAGGCTTTGGTGTTTTAACAGAAATTGACGTACAGAAAGTAATGAAAGCCAAGCTTGATGTTGATCGCACTGGTTATAAAATTCTGGGTGCATGTAATCCCAATTTAGCCCACGAAGCCATTGAAGCTGAACCAGATATCGGCCTGCTTCTGCCCTGTAATGTGTTGTTGCGTGAAGAAGACGGGGGCAAGGTCAATGTCGGCTTTATGGACCCATTAGCCGTTCTAGGTATGGTTGATAATCCAAAAATAGCTGAAGTTGCCCCACTTGTTCAGGGCAAACTTAAAAACGTTGCAGCCAAGCTTTAAGCTAGGTAAAAAAATTATTCCAGCTAAAATATAAATAATCAGAACGGAACATAAAACGTGATAATAAAACCCAAAACTCGTGGCTTCATTTGCACTACAACTCACCCCACTGGCTGTGAAGCTAATGTGGCCGAACAGATTGCCCGTGTACAGTCCGATGGTGCTGTTAATAACGGCCCCAAAAATGTTCTGGTAATTGGATCTTCGACCGGCTATGGATTAGCTTCGCGCATCACCTCAGCGTTTGGCTCAGGTGCAGCAACCCTGGGCATTTTTCTGGAAAAACCGCCAACCGAAAAAAAACCGGGATCTGCTGGCTGGTATAACTCAGCAGCATTTGAAAAAGCGGCCCATGCTGAAGGCCTGTATGCGAAAAGCATTAATGGTGATGCCTTTTCAAATGAAATGCGCAATAAAGCCATTGAAACCATAAAACAGGATATGGGAAAAATTGATCTGGTGGTTTACTCACTGGCATCCCCGGTACGCAAATTACCCGATACAGGTGAAGTAATACGTTCGGTGCTAAAACCTATTGGTGAAGTCTACAAAGCGACTGCCATCGACACCAGTAAAGATATCATTATTGAAGCTGAAATTGAGCCGGCTACAGAGGAAGAAATTAAAAACACAGTAACCGTCATGGGTGGTGAAGACTGGGAGCTATGGATTAATGCACTTAAAGATGCGGATGTTTTAGCCGAAGGTGTTAAAACTGTTTCTTACAGCTACATTGGCACTGAAGTTACCTGGCCCATTTACTGGCATGGCGCACTGGGTAAAGCAAAAGAAGATATGGATCGAGCTGCTTCATCGCTAAGGGAAAGCCTCAAAGATCTTAATGGATCTGCAAATATGGCAGTATTGAAAAGCGTAGTCACCCAGGCATCTGCGGCCATTCCCGTAATGCCCCTGTATATTGCGATGGGCTTTAAGGTCATGAAGTCGCTAGATATTCATGAAGGATGCATTGAACAAATTAATCGAATGTTTCGTACACAGTTATATAAGGACAATGAAGCCGATCTTGATGACAGTGCGCGTATTCGCATGGATGACTGGGAATTACGTGATGATGTGCAAAACAAGGTTAAAGAAGTCTGGCCGAATGTGACCTCGGAGAATTTATTTGAGCTGACGGATTACCAGGGCTATAAAGATGAGTTTCTGAAACTGTTTGGTTTTGGTGTAGCCGGTGTAGATTATGAAGCCGATGTTGATCCCCTGGTGGACTTCACACCAATTACTATTTAAATCGACAGTAAACACTACTGTCCGGAATAATTATATAAGTACATTTCATACAATCAGATAAACTAAAACAATAGAACAGACTTCGTCATCCCAGCATGCCCATGCTTAAATAGATATGGGCTGGGATCCAGTGACTTTGTCGACCAAAAGTCACTGGATTCCGGCTCAAAAGCATACCGGAATGACAGATTAAATAGTTGTTTGATTTTTAAGTCTATCATTACGTTTATTAGACTTTTACCAATAAAGATTAACTGGTTATGTGATTAGGATAAATTTTATTCCGGATAGTAGTGAAATAGACAGTAAAGAAAAAGAAAAAGCATTCTCGTGTAGTGCGCCGCAGGCGCACAAACCAGACATTTGCGTGCATTTGCGTTTTCTTTTTCTTTTAAATATATTTAATCATTTATAAATAAGCTTTGGATAAAGTTAGACTTTTTTTGGGTTTCTGCGTCGCCCAACATGATGCACCGATTCATAAAATGCCACAGAAACGATAATCAACCCACCAATCACAATCCCCTTTGTTGGTATCTCATCTAATATAATCCAGGCAAAAACAGCCGCTGCTAATGGCTGCAAACAACTAATCATCGCTATCGATTTTGCGGGCAAATGTTTGAGGCTATATGATAAAAGACTATGTGCTGCAGCAGTACTAATTGCACCCAGCACCACCAGTAACAACCAGTCATTAATTCCGAGCGAACTAACAGCCTGCAGATCAACAAACAGCAACAACATGAACGATATAGCGATTACCTGATGCAAAATAAGCCCGTCTGAAGATACATTAGAATGGTTATATTTTTGCAAAAGATTACGAATAGAAAATAAAAATGCAGATATAACACCCCAGAAAACACCCTGCATTGAATCACTATCAAACTGATTTAAGTCATCGCCAAGAATAATCACAACACCAACAAAAACCATTATCGCTGCAATCACATCTGATAATTGAACTCGCTTATTATTAAATAAAGGTTCTAAAAACACCGTGATCACTGGATAGGTAAATAAGGATAGCATGCCAATTGCAACCGTCGATATTTGCATTGAGTGATAAAAGCTAATCCAGTGCAGACCTAAAATGACACCAAGCAAATAGACACCAGCATATTCTCTTAAACCATTCAAACGGCAGGTACGCTTACCAGCATAAGCAAAAAACAACAGGGCGATGGCCGCCATCACACTTCGTAATTGAGTAACAGATACCGCATCTAAGGGGATTATCTTGGAGAACAGGCCATTTAAGGAAAGCAGCAAGACGGCCAGGTATAAAATGCTTAAATGGTTTTTCGTGTGGGGCATATCAATGATTCATAAAAAATCACATTATAAACTAAAAAGGTGACTGTAGGTCTTAGGTCATTAATCATAAACAACATTTTCCAGAAAATAGCCCGCAGTGGATTTTTCACTAATGACATACATCTAACAACATTTTTTATGCATTCTTATCCTATACTCTAAAAATGCAATTAGAAGGCTACTCCAATCTAAACAAGTTTGCCACCGGCGGTATGGCCGCGGTGTATAAAGCACGACAGCTGTCACTCAATCGCACGGTTGCGATAAAATTCTTATCTGCAGAGCATCTCTGGGACGAAGACGTTAAAGCATTATTTGACCAGGAGTCACTGGTTATTGCCCAGTTAAACCACCCAAATATAATTCATATTATTGATCGTGGCCTGACAGAAAAAGGTCGCCCCTATTTTGTTATGGATTATATTCAGGGCAGTGATTTATCACAGGTTATTAAACAGGAAAAACTCACTCTAAATAACAAAATAAGCTTACTGATACAAATTTGCATGGGCATGTCAACTGCACATAAAAATGGTGTGATACACCGCGATATTAAACCATCTAACCTGCTCGTTGATAAGGATAATCATCTGCATATTCTAGATTTTGGTATTGCCTGGTTAGCCGCCAGTGGAAAACCTGAGAACATTGTTGGCACACCCGATTACATGTCACCAGAACAATTCTCACACCCGGAAACCGTAACCCACCTGACCGATATTTATTCTCTGGGTGTGATTATGTATGAAATGTTTGTCGGCGCCCTTCCACCGGGTAACGCCGAGAAGCTGTCAACCAGCCTGAGCAACCTTCCTGCTCCCCTGGCAAAACTAATCGTTCAATGCATGGAAACCGAGCCTCGAAAGCGCCCTGCTACAGCCGATGTCATTCGCTTAAGATTATTAAAAATAACTAAAGGTGCACATCTTGATCAAAACCAGAAATCGGAAGCGAATAAAGCGATTAATAACACAGAAAATAAATTTTCCCTTTTAGATATTATTAAAAAAAATAAATTTGGGGCTGTGTATTTATTTGAGGATCTAAGTCGCCATAACCTTCTGGTAATAAAAAAACGTACGCAATCTGTTGCCGGTTACAATGAAGCTAAATCACTCAGCAGACTTAGCCATGAAAACATCATTAAAGTGTATGGAACATCAAAAAATAAAAATACATTTATCATTGTTATGGAACACATTCCCAATGGAAACCTTCAGGACAGACTTAGCAGAAAGTTCAGCTTAAATCGTTTTATTCCTGTAGCAGAATCTATTTGCAAAGCATTACAGTTTGCCCACAATGAAAATATTACACATGGCAATTTACGCCCTAGCAATATTCTTTATGACAATAAAAACAATATTAAAATAACTGATTTTGGACTGGAAGAACATTACGCCACCACCCTCAGCCATAATGACTGGTATCAACCTAATGACAGGGGTGGCTCATCAAAAACCCGAGACATGTATAGTGCAGGTGCGGTTTTCTATCGCATGCTAACTGGAAAAGCTGTAAACTTTTCAAATAAACGCATTCAAAATTCAGAGGAATTTAATCAGCTAAATAAATCATTAAAAAATCTATTGCGTAATTTAATGGAAGAGGATACGTCTAATCACTACCAGTCTTTCGATCAGGTATTACCCGATCTGAGAAAACTTAAGAAAATAACTAAATCTGATAAAACTAAAAAAGCAGGCTGGCTTAAAAAGTTACTGTTTATTATTGGATTTCTACTTATCCTTAATAGCGTTATTCTGGCTTTATATCTTTATTTTAATCCTCAGCAGTTTGAGGCGCTTAAAAAATTAATTGGTTTATAAGAAGCAAAAGATTACCGCAAATAAACGCGAATACACGCAAATTTATTCAGGTTTATGCGCCTGCGGCGCACTGCATTCTGTAAAAAGCTTTTGCTTTTATTTGCGGGTGTTGGCGTTCATTTGCGGACGATATGCTTTTTGCTTTTATTGTCAGTATCCGTTATTTGCCAAAAACTGTCGTTCGTATGATTCATCGTGCTCGGGGACAGAGCTTGCTTTTTAAACTCTGTCCCCTGTTGTGATTCCGATCAGATGGGCAGTGCGATGAACGACTCCGCTCAACTCTTGCTGGTCTCAATAAGGGGACAGAGTTTAAAAAGCAAGCTCTATCCCCGATGGATATGTACCTTAACAGGGTAATAAACTTCACAACCATTCCCTATCGGCAGATATCAGTTCCAGCTCTGTATACTCCAACACAACCGCTTCAATTAAACTGTATTGCTTATCCAGGTATGATTTATCATTACTTAACAAACAAACACCAATAACCGATTTCTGCCAATTATCCAACTCATCCACCTCTGCTATGGATGCATTAAAACGACTGCTTAACCTGTCTTTTAAACTTTTTATCTGGCGACGTTTTTCTTTTAAAGAGTGGGCGCTTGGAATAAGCAGATTTAATTTTATTAACAGGATATGCATGATAATTTGATTTATATTTACACCACCACATCGCGAGCCCTGGCTAAGAACATGGCTCGCGATGTGGTGACCAAAAATTACAGGTGATGAATTTCCAGGTCCAGCTGTTTCACTTTCTCTTCATTAGCCAGGCTGGTAACCACCGCCACACTTGCCTTCTCAGGTTTCAAATATTTTTCAGCGACTCGCTTCAAATCATCTACAGTAACTTTTAAAACCCGTTCCCTGTAAAGCTGACGTTGTGCAGGTGTGCGTCCATGCAGCTCATTATGAAAAGCCTGTTTTGCTTCACCTGCGGGTGAACCGGGTTTATCCATACTGCCAATGACACCTAAAATTGATTCTTCTACCTGTAACTCCGTATGATCTTCATTTAGCAACCATTCGATAGACTTATTAAAATCATCAAGTGTTTCTGCTAAACGGGGATCACGATAAGAAAAAAAGCGGAAGCAGGCATTGCTCGGCTCATGATTTGCACCACCACCATAAGCACCACCCTGTTCACGAATAACACGATGTAAGAAACCATTACGCAAAAAACCACCCAGCACAGATAAAGCAGCCGCATCTTCATGGTTCACACTCACCGTAGGATATGACTTGGCACAGAAATTAACCTGAGTACTGGTTAACCAGGCCTGTTTCACCTGTTGTTTAATCGGTGGCAATGTAAACTGACTTTCTTCATGGTTGCCTTTATCAGCCCAGAATGTCTGTATATCATTTTCAATTTCATTCTGATGATCTTTCTCTGCAATGCTTAAATATTTACGCGACGCATTTAATATTTGCTTATGAATGGCTGCAAATTTTTCTGCCAAATCTTTTATAGCAGCTTGATCATTTAATGAATCATCCAGTTCTTTTAGCTGCTTAATACCCTGCAAACCCGATATGCGATGACTTAATTCAGCAGCCGGGCTCATGCCACTACTTGCCGCCGTCATTGCCAGACTATGCCCCTGCCCGGTAACACTTTGCTCACGTCTAGCTCGTTTTTGTGAGACCAGTTCACGTATCCGCTCCAGTTCATCAAAGCGAGTATTCTCCAGCATTTCTGACATCAGTTCATTTAACTGTTGGTGATTTCTTGCCAGGGCTTTTCCAGAAAATACAAAATGGGCTTTTATATTCTGTTCATCGTCAACCGAGCCACGCACGCTTGTGTACGCATTAATCCCACCACTCACCGCATCCTGCCAGGCCTGTGATTGTAAATAATCTTTCTCACCACAGCCTAATTCAGTTAAGCAATAGGTATAAACAGGTAATAAATTAACCAGTTCTTTTTTTAAATCGGGTAAATCAACTATAATTTGTTGATAAATTAAACCATTAGTGCCCTGATCAAAAAATGAAGATTGAATTGCACCCAGTGATGTAGATGAACCTGTCGGTATATGCATTTTTGCCGGTACATCTTCTAGCCCTACTTTTGGCAATATGCTGATATCATCTTCTTCGTTCTGTCTTAGCTCCAGCGCCGCAGCCTGTTCAACAATTTGCTGTTTTTCCTGTGCCGAAAGCTTTGCTTTAATATCTGCGAGTTTATCTGCTTCTGCTTTTTCTTTTGCTTGATTTAAGTTTGTGTCCGGAGTCATAACCAGGCGTATACGATGCTGATTATCAAGCAGGTTTTTCTTCACCAGATTTTTAATAAAATCCGGATCTTTAATATCTTCACGTAGCTGTTCTAAAACCGGCTCAAGGTTCATAACCGCAATCGGGTCACCACGGTGAATGGCTGCTGATAAGCCACCGAGGATTAACTGCATACCATAGGGGTAACCATCGCCACCAATTTCACGCTGCCCCAGCTCCAGCTGATGCAATACGGCTTCAACCTGTGATTGATCAACACCCTTTTCTACAACATCCTGCAGCACCTGTAACACCAGGTTTTCAATGGCATCAGCATGTTCTGCTTCCGATGCCTCAAGCCCACACATAAAACTCATTTCAAGATTAGAATCTTCCAGGCCACACAGGGGTGAAGGTGATGCACCCAGATCGGTTGTTTCTAATGCCTGCTGTAGCGGGGATGCGGAATTATCTAATAACACGCTGGACATTAAATGAGCCTGTAGCATTTCCTGCAAAGACGTGCTTCGACCTAACAACCAGCTTATAACAACATGGGTTTTGCCGCTGGTATCTTCTTCATCAAATGCATAACTACTTTTATAATGATGAGGTTCTGTGTAACGGGTTTCATCATCTACTTTTATTTGCATATCGAGTTTTTCAAATCGGCTAAGCGCCTTACGCTCAAACACGTCATGATGCTCAATAGCCGGTATATTACCAAATGTCATAAACACAGAATTTGAAGGGTGATAATGTACCTTGTAAAAATCTTTTAATTGCTGATAACTTAAATCAGGAATATTTTCTGGCTCCCCTCCCGAATTATAATGATAGGTTGTACTCGGAAATAAATGCTCGGTTACGGTTTGCCATAAGGTGCTTACCGGGGAACTCATGGCACCTTTCATTTCATTAAACACAACCCCTTTATATAACAGGGGGGTTTGCGGATCATCGGGTGTTTCAAATTCAAAACGATGACCTTCCTGTGCAAAATCTAATTCATGTAATCGGGAAAAAAACACCGCATCCAGGTAAACGTCCATTAAGTTATCAAAGTCTTTACGATTCTGGCTGGCAAATGGATAGGCTGTCCAGTCACTGCTGGTAAAGGCATTCATGAAAGTGTTGAGTGAGCGACGAATCATCATAAAGAAAGGGTCTCGCACGGGGAACCGCTCACTGCCACAAAGGGCTGTATGTTCTAACATATGCGCCACACCGGTTGAATCAGTTGGTATGGTTCTCAAAGCAACCAGAAACACATTTTCGCTATTATCAGCCGACAGGTGGTAATGGGATGCACCGGTTTTAATATGCTCATATTCTTCAACGGTGATATTGAGTGAATCAATCCGCTCAGAGCGTTTCCACTGGAATGCAGGGTGTACCTGAGCAGGCTTCAAATCAACAGACGACATATAACTTTCCACATTAATTTATTAAGTCGTCGATTGTAGCTTGTTACACAATCGAATTACACGGCTTTTATCCCTACTTACATAATTCCACCCCATAGATACATTTTTATAAGGTTTGAATTTATGCGAGAATAGGCCTATACAAGTAATTAGAATGACACTCAGAATGATTAAACCCCTCACCGCCGATCAGCTACGCCCCCAGTGCACTGCTGAAACCCTGCCTTTTAAAACCACTGCTGAACTTGAAGATCTACCCGATATACTGGGCCAGGACCGGGCTTTTCAGGCCATAGAATTTGGTATCAATGTTAATCATCGGGGCTTTAACCTGTATGTAATGGGCTCATCCGGCCTGGGTAAACACGGCCTGATACGTAAATACCTGACCAAAGTCGCCATGGGCAAAGAGTCATCTTCTGACTGGTGCTATGTGCATAATTTTGAGCAGGACTACAAACCCAAAGCACTAAAACTACCCGCTGGTCAGGGTCGTACTTTTAAAAAAGACATGAAAAACCTGATAGAAGATCTGGGTAAAGCGATAAATGCTGCCTTTGAGGCCAGTGAATATCAGGAACAAATACAGATTATCGAAAAATCTTTTCAGAAAAAACAAGCCAGTCTTCTCGAAAAACACGCAGAACAGGCGCGCTCACAAGATATAAACCTGAGTAATACACCATCGGGCTTTATGCTCACCCCAATTATTGATGGACGCAATATCACCGAGGATGAATACGATCAGTTAACCGATGAAATAAAAGATGAGATTGAGGATAAAATTGCTAATTTTCAGGAAGAGCTGGAATACCTAGCACCTGAAATGTCACGCCAACGACGTGAACACAATATTAGAATTAAAAAACTGAATCGTAAGGTTGCTTTATTTGCCAGTAGCAATTTAATAAAGGATGCTAAACGAAAATACAAATCCTTACCCGAAGTAGTCAGTTACCTGAAGGGTTTACAGGAAGATGTTTTACATCACCTGGAAGAATTCACTGAAACTGAAGAAGACGATTCCGAAAGTGAAGCGGGACAACAACAGAGCAATAAAAGCGAGTCATTACAACGCTACCAGGTGAACTTGATTGTTGAATGTGGCAATCAAAAAGGCGCACCGGTGGTGTACCTGGATAATCCAACTTATCAAAATCTGGTGGGGCGCATTGAATATGAAAATCGTGCCAGCAATCCGGGAAATAATTTCTCACTGATAAAACCCGGCGCACTATTACAGGCAAATGGCGGCTATCTAATACTTGATGCTCATAAAATTCTCAGCACACCCCATGCATGGGACGCCCTGAAACGTAGCATGTATGCAAAGAAAGCAAAAATTGAAAATCTCGATCAGGTAGTGGGTGGTGATAATTCGGTTACCCTTGAACCTGAGCCGATTCCATTAAAAGTTAAAATCATTCTATTAGGTGACCGCAGAACCTATTATATGCTGCATGAAATTGATCCGGATTTTCCAGAACTGTTTAAAGTTGAAGCTGATTTTGAAGAAGAAATTTCACGAGATGAAGACACCACACTTAAATACGCGCGTTTAATTGCCTCACGCACACGTAAGTTTGATTTAAAAGACATGGACGCTTCAGCAGTTGCCCGCATAATTGAATTTAGTTCGCGCCTGGCAAATGATGCGGAAAGATTATCTACTCGATTACGCACCATCGATGACCTGTTAATTGAAGCACAATATTATGCACAACAATCCAATAGTGATTTAATCAGTACCTTACATGTGCAACAGGCAATTAATGCTCAGATAGAACGCACCGGTAGAATTCAGGGCTTAATTCAAAGTGACATTCAACGCGGCACCTTAATGATTCGTACAGAAGGTGAAGTAGTTGGTGAAATTAATGGCCTTTCTGTTTTCGATGTAGGTAAGTATGGCTTTGGTCAACCGTCGCGTATTTCAGCCTCAGTACATTTAGGTGATGGAAAAATTATTAATATAGAGCGCGAAGTTGATTTAAGTGGTTCGATACATGATAAGGGTGTGTTGATTCTCTCTGCACTCTTAGCCAGTAAATATACAAAAGACACACCCCTGTCTTTTTCAGCCAGTATTACATTTGAACAATCTTATGGCTTAATTGATGGTGACAGTGCTTCTGTTGCTGAATTATGCGTTTTAATATCTGCACTAACAGACGTACCTATTCAACAAGGCCTGGCTATTACTGGCTCTCTAAATCAACAGGGCTTTGTTCAGGCAATTGGTGGCGTTAATGAAAAGCTTGAAGGTTTTTTCGATATTTGTAACCAGCGTGGGTTAACCGGCAACCAGGGCTGTATTATTCCTGCGGTTAATGTTAAGAACCTGTCACTCAGAAAAGACGTGATTGATGCCATTGAACAGGGGACATTTAGTATCTATCCCGTTGAACACTATCACCAGGCACTGGAATTATTGCTTGGCATGCCTTCGGGTGAAGAGCTTGTTGACGGTAACTACGAAAAAGACAGCATTAATGACCGACTTGTAAACCGATTATGTCAGTTTGCTAAAAACCGAAAAGCGTCACAAATTATTTTGTAATTTAGATTAAGCATAATTTATCTGTAGGTGCTCCTTTAGGTGCACAATATTTAGTTAATCACCGGGTATTTTTATATGCGTCTAAAGGAGCAGCTAAGGATATATAAATTCACCTAGCCAATTATTTGAGTTTCTTTGCTATTTTTCATTCTAAACAAACGCTTGAAAAACGCCCTGACATCATGACCAACCGCAAGCGTCGCCGGTATGGTAAACAAAGTTACGACAGTTGCAAACGCCAGGCCGGAAGACAAAGCCAGTGCCATGGGCGACACAAAATGATCTAAACCACCCCAGCCATATGCGGTAGGTAATAGCCCTACCACCGTTGTCGCCGCGGTTAGAAGCACGGCGCGAAAACGTCTTCTACCTGCCAGTAAAATGGCTTCTTTTATTTCCATACCCCCTTCCCGGGCACGTTGAATAAACACCAGCAAAACTAAAGAACTATTAACCACAACACCCGTTAAGGCTACCATGCCCATGGTTGAGAAAAATGATAACGGCATGGGTTTCCAGAACATATCATGCAAATAAAAACTGAGTATCACACCGATAGCACCAAACGGTATTGCCAGCATAACAATTAATGGGTATACCATATTGTTAAACTGTATGGCCAATATGAAGAAAATAGCAATTAAAGCAAAAACAAAAGCAATTAATAAACTTACGAATGACTCCTTATTTTTCTCCTGCTCACCGCCATAGTTTACAGTCACTTTATCTTCAACACCTTTTTGCCAGATTGCCTCATTGTCCTTAACAAGTTTATTCAATTTTAAACTGGATAAAATACTACTATCAATATCTGCAACAACGTTAACTATACGCAGGCCATCTTTATGCCGGATAGTTGTATAGCCTTTGTGCTCCTCCAGTTTTGCAATTTTATTAAGGGGTACTAAACCCTCTCTATTGTTAGGAATTAACACATTTTCAATTTGCTTCAACTCACCTGCACCCTTTGTAGGAAAGCGTATCGTTACATCAATTTCTTCAGTGCCTTTTCTAATGGTAGACACAGTTAAACCATCGGCTGCCGCGCGAATATGTCGAGACACTACCTCCAGGTCTATTCCCGCGTATGCGGCCAACTTTCTATCCAGCACAACATGCAATTCTGAATCTCCCGGCTTCAAGCCACTATCAATGGTTGTTACACCCTTAACAGTTAACAGATAATCCATCAACTGACGCGCAGCCTGTTCACTAGATTTATTATCAAAACCATTTATTTCAGCTTCTAGCGCACGCCCCAGTGGCGGACCATTTGAAATTAATGTTGACGATATTTCAAGTTGCGAATATTTAGACTTAACCAGTTTTGTAACGGTATTCATATCCTTAATCGCATCATGTTCAGGACGACTTACCGAAGGCGTATATATGGCTCTTATTTGTCCATAACGACTTCCACGCTGGGTTAATGGATCACCTTCATCCATTGAAATATCACCACTTTGTAAAATGGTTGATTCCAGATATTCAGGATTAGTATTCTCACGTAAATCCTGATCAACATTTCGTAGATTCTGGCGCATTTCTTTTAAAGAAGTACCCGGGTGTGCAGTTACCCTGACTAGATATTCCTCTACACCAACCGGTGGAAAAAGTTGAAACTGAAGACTTTGCTTTGCCAGGACAATTGTTCCACCCAGAATTAAAAATGAAACAATAAAGGTTACCCACCTGAATCTAATTGCTTTTTCAAGTAACCACCCATAAATATTTTCCAGCGCTATTAACCATGCTCGCTCCTTGGGGTGTTTATTTGGGTTTGTTACATGCGCCACATGACTAGGCAACATAAAAAAGGACTCTAACCAGGACAAAATGAGTAAGGTAATAACAACAATGGGAATAGCTATTACAAACTTACCAATAATACCCGACATAAACATCATAGGGAGGAAGGCTGCAACTGTAGTTAAAATGGTTGTTGTTACCGGGCCCATTAACTCAATCGCCCCTTTGACTGCTGCCTCCACGGGATTCAATCCCTTTTCCATATGATAAGTTATATTTTCACCGATAATAATAGCATCATCTACCAGCATACCTAACACCATGATGAAGCCCATCATAGATATCAAATTAAGCGTCATACCTAATGCATAAATTATCGCTATTCCGCTCATAAAAATGATCGGTAGTCCCCAGGTTGTTGTCATCGCTACCGAGAAACGTAGAAAAAATATTAATGATATAAATACTAAAAATATACCAACCAGACCATTATTTGTTAATACACCCAGACGCATGCGCGCAAATCGAGAAAAATCCTGAAATGATTTTACAGTTATATCTTCGCCATAACGACCGGGTATGGTTTCAAGATAAGGGCGTATTAAATCAATCGTATCAATAATATCCGCGTCTGATTTTTTTAAAATCAACATAGAAACAGCCGGTTTGCCCTGAACATCATGTAAGGTTCTCGGTTTTTCTAATGCTTCTTTAATATCCGCGACATCACCGAGTAAAACGGCATCACCACTGGCATTTGCACGTATTACAATATTTTTAGCATCATCAATACTTGAAAACTCACCAACTATACGTACCGACTTCTGCCCTTCAGGTGTATCGATTTCTCCGCCGGGTGTATTTAAATTCCAGCCACGTAAAACCTGTGAAATTTGATCAACTGAAATTCGTGATTGTCGTAATTTTTCAGGATCTACTTCTACACTATATTCGGCTTTACGATCACTTAGTAATACCACTTTTGCAACACCGTTAATTGCGAGCAGGTCTTCTTTTATATCATCACCTAATCGTTTTAATTCAAGCTCTGTTCGGTTATCTGATACTGCGACTCGTAATATAGGAAAGACAGCTCCGTCCACCTCTGTCACAAATGGATCTTCAGGTAAATCTGTGGGCAAGGTTGCACGATCAACAGCCAGGGAAATATCTGAAGTTAAACGATCTCGATTATTGGCATTTGGATCCACTTCCATAGAAATACGGCCGGAACCAGGAAAAGCCATCGATATCATTTTATCTATACCATTTATTGAGCGAAGCTCCTGCTCTATGGGAGTAATAATTAACTGTTCAACTTCCGCAGGAGACGCACCGGGGTAAGCCGTATCAATTTGAATAATATCAAGATTCACATTTGGAAATGCTTCCACTTGCATAAACATAGCAGCCGTTACGCCACCTATCGCCAGCAAAAAAATTGAAACCAGGTTAACCACCAGACTTCTTGTTACCAGATAATGAATGATAGCTTGCATTATTTCTCTGCCTCTTTAGGTTCTTCCTGATTGTGGCCCTCAAGGGTATAATCATCAAAAGTAAACTGGGGTAATAATATATTTTTCCAAATACCACCACGTAAAAGATTAAGCTGATGGTAACGCCGTATTAATTCAATCGACTGTAAGTCCACAGATAATTCAGCCAGGGCTAACTGTGATTCAAAATCAATAATTCTATCTGTTTCAATTCGACCAGCGTGATACCTTTTAATAGCTTCATCGAGTTTTTTCTGTTCCGCATGTGCACTTTCTTTAAATGCAATTAACGCCTGATCACTGGAATCAATTTCAGCCAGTAAGCTTGAAATATCATATTGAAGATCTTCAAGAACCTGTTTTTTATCCTGCAGCGCCAGGCCCCTGTCAAAATGAGCCTGACGTAATTCTGCATCAAGCCCGCTTTTATCCAGCCCCCGGTTAAACTCAAGACTTATCCCACCAACAACTTCTGACTCATCCAGTTCACCATTAGATAAATCACCCTGATTAAATTCATTACCCAGGAATAAAACCAGATCAAACTCGTCTTTTCGTTTGTCTCGACTACTACGAATTACACTATTGGCTAATTGCAACCGAGCTTCAATACGCTTAAGTTCGGGGCTGTGTAATTGAGACTGAAGATAGGCTTCTTTAAAATTTTTTATTTGTGATCGATTGATTGTAATATTCGGCGTTAACTGGTGATCCCAATCTAGCCCCATTAATCTGTTTAAAGATATTAGTTGTTTGTTCCAGGCTACCTGTAAACTTTTTTTATCCGCCCGATTAATACTCAGACGCGCATTAACCTGCAAAACATCTTTTTCTTCTGACAGTCCCAGTTTAAATTCTTTTAAAATATACTCTCTTAACCTTTCACCTCGTTCTATTGTTTTATCTATACTTTTAATTCTTGCTCTTGTTGTCGCAGCGCCCAGATAAAGCTCAATAACCTGTTCTGCCAGCTGGTCATATAAACTAAGTTTGTCACTTAGAGCCAACTTTTCGCTAACTTCTGCAGCCTGCAAACCTTCTTTATATAATGGATTACCTGCACCCTTGTCGAACCGATGACGATAATTAACATCAACACGGGTTTTAGTTACCGGATTAGGTATTGTCGGGCCAAAAGTATCCGCTGCATCTTCATGTGAAATATTGCCATTAAAACCAAGTACACCACCATTATCTAAATTTCTATTTACACTTCCGCCTACATTATATCTGTCTGTAGCGGTGCCGAATAAACTGGTATCTCGCGTGTAACCCACATTACTTTTTAAAATCCATGACAGCTGACTTTCTACTTTTATATTTTCCTGACGTGCTTTTTCAACCTGAAGAGCCGCAGATTTAATCGAAGGATAATGATCGACTACTTTTTGTAGCACTTGCCCCAATCTCATATCAGGGCTCATATTAGAGTCAACACCTTCAGCAAAGACAGTCGCTTGCCAAAATAGTATTAATAGTAGAAATAGTTGTCGCGTGTAATTCATTTCACATCCTTTTTTGATCTAAATGATCACATTCTAGTTAAGCTGATCTATACCATCCGTATCAGTAATAGAATGCTCAATGCCGGGTATTTTAATCAGGTTTTTCAGTATAAATTCAGTATGTAACTGCAGGTAATTCTGTGTGCCGGTGTCATCATCGTAGGGCTTCAGTGAGTGCATCCATATCGTAGCCTGCACCAAAGGTGCCACCACTAGCCGGGCTACCGTTGCAGCGTCATAGGGTACGAATTCACCATTAGCAATGCCCCGAGCGATAACTTTACTAAACAGATCCCGGGATCGAATGACAACATTTTTAGTAAAATACTCAGCCAGTTCCGGAAAGTTGCCCGATTCAGAAATAATAATTTTAGGAATGGCGGAAAGTGAAGAACAGGCAATATTCATCCACCAGCCATTAATCATATTTCGTAGTAATTCTGCGTATGTACCTTCAAAATCATCGATGATTGAAGCCACATGATCTAATTGAGGGGTAATACGTTGCTGAACAACATCCCTGAATATGGCTTCTTTATTATCAAAGTATAAATATAAAGTACCTTTTGAAATACCCGCTGATTTTGCAACATCAATCATACGGGTAGAACTGAAGCCCTTTTCAGTAAATAGCTGAAGAGCAGCATCGAGTATTTCCTCTGGTCGCGCCTCTTTACGACGTTTCCAGCGACACCTTGAATCTGATTTTTTATCACAGAACATAAAACCACATTTATATTACTGACCGGTCAGTAATATATTAATGATTAATGACCATGTGTCCAGTAATTTTTCCGCTTAGGGTGATTAGAGCGCAATATTGATGACATACTGCACGCTGGTTTTGCTAGATCCTGGGTCCCAACTTTTCAGAAAGACACGACTTTAAAGCCAGGCCTAACGCCTGAGAGTCGAGTATATTTGAGGCAATTATCTCAAACACAGAATGTGTATTACTAACACCAACAAGTATTTCCCTCTCAGTATGCGTAAAGTTAAAAGACACCCAACCTTCAGCCATATGCAATACACCCTTAGCTCTTTCAACACCCCCTTTCTCAAATAAACTTTCAATAAAATGAATTAGTTTTTCCCGATTAAAAACAAACATCTTATTGAGCTTCCAGCCCAGACTATTAAAGCCATTAGCATGCCCTTCAACCATTAACCAGCCCTCATCATCTTTAGCAATAGCGTCACATGATGCTTCTACTTTATGAAGTGAATGTGACTGGGGAAATTCAGCCGAACGATTTTTTAAACGGGGCAAATCAAGCCACTCCAGCTGCAACCGTCCTTGTTCTACCATGGCCACTTTAAACTTGCCCGGTTTAAATGACATTGCATAATTTATAAAGCAGTTTTTATCTTCAGCTGTGTAAGTATCAAATTTACTGGCTATTAAAATATCAGCAAGATTAGACTGGTCGATGAAAGTTTCATTATTTGTATATCGACTATCAGTAAGCTGGCGCGCATCAAGCAGGTTAATAATCGCTTTTAAGTCGAGCACGGTATGATAAAACTCGCCTGTCAACGAGTTGATAAGATTTGCGGGATGCCCCAATCCAGTTGGCTCAATTAGAATACGCTGGGGTTTAACTGTACGAATAAGCTGATTTAAACCGACACTTAAAGACTGACTCCCCACACAACAGAGGCAACCACCGGGAATTTCTTTAATTTCAATACGGTCATTATTCAATAATGCCCCATCAATACCAACCTGGCCAAATTCATTTACGATAACTGCCCAGGTTTCGGATGCGGGCTTTAGTTTTAATAAAGCTTGAATTGCAGTGGTTTTGCCAGCACCTAGAAACCCGGAGATAATATTGGTTGGTATATTGGAATAAGTTTTCATTTAAAAGAAACTGCAATTATGCATGGTGGATCAATGCTCAGTGAGACCCGAACATTCGACAAGGGTGGATCCGCTCCGTTTGACCCACCCTACAGTTCAAAACTTTACTCTGTGTCTCTGTGGCATTTATTTATACCAATATTGTTTATTTCATAATATCAACATGAACACCCTGCTTTTCAAGGTTCTTTGCTCGTGCATCAATATAACGCTGGAAATTAGTCTGGGTTTTATATGAACCACTACTCACATAATCCATAACCGACTGTATATGAAAAGCTTTTAAATAAGCATCACTTCTAAACACTTCTTTACCCTGGGGGTCAAAATAAACCATACTCGGTGAATATTGAATATTTAATTGTTTAGCCCAGTCTACTACACTCGACTTTTTCCCATTGGGCTGTATCACTTTTTCATCTGACCACATATCTAACACGGAAACATCAAGCTTTTTGAGTTGTTCAACTGATTCCTTACGTTTAAGAATATCACCATGCAACTCATCACACTCTATACACTGTTTCTGCTCAAACATAACCAACCGGTGTTTACTTGAAGATTTACTAAAATCATAAGGTGACTTAACGCTTTCAACTTCTTTATATATTTTACCCTTTGCTTTAACTGGAGAAACCCTGGCTAAATACGATCTGAATTTTTCTTTTTTATCATGATGCCCTAACACATAATCAAGTGCCGCATTAAATTTACCCGGATTATAATAACCATTAGTACGTAAAACAGCTTTACCTTCTTCATTAAAAAAAATTAATGTTGGTGTGTACATAACCTTTAAACGTGCAGCAAAGTCTTTTTCTATAGTTTCAATATTTCCATAACTAACATCTCTGTCACCCCATATATTCAATGAAACCACATCAAAATTAGACCTGGTTTTTTCTACAATATCACGCTGTGAGAAATTAACCTGTAGTAATTTTTTACAATAGGGACAACCATCCTGATAAAAAAATATCATCAACCGTTTACCGGCTTTACGAGCATCTTCTATATCTTCATTCAAATCTAAAAATGAATTTTTAAACCACTCAGGCTGCTCTTCATACCCCGGATTAACCATGCCTTCAGTAAGAACAGCTTCGCCTTCTGCATTAACTACCGCAACAAACAAAAACATTAATAAAAAAATTAGTTTAACGACGTTTATCATGATTCACCTTTTTCCTGTTTGATGATGCTTTTTTAGCACTACCCGACCTTCCACCTCTACTGGTTTGTTTTCGCCCCTGCATACGAAAAACTTTATTTACAGGTACGCCTGATTTTAGTGACTTATCATATTCTATCCCCGCAAGTGCTGCCAGCTCACGAATAGCTTTAGGCTCCAGCTCATAAAAACGACCGGGGCGATTACTTTTGCTCATTAACACCGAACCATAGCGAACACGCATCAGTCGACTCACTTTAAGGTCCACCGCTTCCCACATCCGCCTTACTTCTCGGTTTCGCCCTTCCATAAGCACAACATGATACCAGTGATTAAAACTTGATGGGTGGGCAGAAAACTCATTATCCTGTGTGGTTTCAACAATGTCTTCAAAGCGCGCCTTACCATCTTCTAGCTCAACCCCATGAGTCAACTTTTTAAGCTGTTCTGGGCTTGCCTTACCCATAACCCTAACGGCATACTCTCGTTGCAACTGACTGGATGGATGCATTAGCTTGTTAGCCAGATCACCATCATCTGTCAGTAATATCAAACCAGATGTATTAATATCCAGACGCCCCACCGCAATCCAGCGGCTATGTTTCAGGCCCGGTGCATGATCAAAGATAGTTGGTCGCCCTTCCGGGTCATTTCGGGTACAAACCTCACCTTCGGGCTTGTGATACATTAAAACCCGTGGCAAAGTCTGCTGCATATTACGAATAATAATTTTACGACCGCTGTACATAACAATGTCACCGGTTTCAACTAACTGGCCTAATTCTATGACTTCACCGTTCAGCTTGATTAAGCCCTCCTTAATCCAGCTTTCAATTTGGCGACGGGAACCAAGCCCTTGCCGGGCCAGTGCTTTTTGTATACGTTCTTTACTCATAAAATGAATCTTTTTCTGGATAAAACAATGAAAAACTTAATTAGCTGTATTGTACTACTTTCTTGCGCCCAATACGCCTATGCGGACATGACTTTAGAATTTAAAGAACTCATTAGCAAAGGGGTTATTACCTATAACGTAAAAAACGAGCATTTAAAATTTATTCAATCAGAACAGAATCGAATTAATTTATTCAATCAAAAAAACCTGCAGTTTATCAGTTTTGACCCCGAATCGGGTCAAAGCGCCATGTTTAATGAGAAAGTACTTGAACTACGTGTTAATCAACTCAATAAAAAGCGCTTAGATAAACTTGCAAAAGTTGAAAGCAACCTGGGGGAAAAACTACAAACCATGACACCTGAAGAACAGGAAGTGGGTGAGTCTCTGGTGAATTTATTAAAATACCCGGAAATGTATGGTGAACATACACATCTCACTGTCAAAAAGTCTGACACCCTCAAGCAAATTCAAAGTATTACCTGTCAGGTATATCAACTTTACCGGGCTAAACAACGCATAAAAGATTTCTGCATGGCGGATGCAAAAGCACTAAAAATGTCCGCAAAGGATTATCAAACATTCCGTAGCTTCTATGCATTTAATTACAATATGCAAACCCGGTTAATGATAGCAATGGGCAATACCCGCTTTAATCTGGTTAATTATAATCAACAAAAAATACCCGGAATTGCTATTGAGAGCATAAATTATAATGGCGCTAAGGTTACTCAACACTTAATTCTGAATCTAATAAATTCACACACTCTGCCGAAGACTGAATTTACATTACCCAAGCCGGCAACTACAAACTGAAACCTACCCTAAATTTACATCATATTTAAATTAAAATAACCAGGCTTTTCAAAAAGTTACCATTTATCCTAGAAAGATCAGTTGAAAGTGCGTTTAGAGTGTAAGCTCTTGATGTGCATAGTGAATTCAAAAAATGCGCAGTCACCTTATTGGTGATAAGCAGATTTTTGAATTTGCTAGGCGCGTCAAGAGGTTGCGCTATAAATGTACGGTCAACTGATTTTTCTAGGTT
>Ga0316207_10001682_pt1 | contig 25869 bp, 24 predicted proteins | sample 6weekpyrite_MG_FD_204943 | JGI IMG/M metagenome (GOLD analysis project Ga0316207, IMG submission 204943) | Microbial mat bacterial communities from mineral coupon in-situ incubated in ocean water Damariscotta River, Maine, United States -... | ecosystem: Environmental > Aquatic > Marine >... | reverse complement strand
GTTATCGGTGTCGGGCATCAGTCCAGCCGGGGCATGAAGGGCGGGGCTGTCGTCGATATGGATGCGGCGTCTGACTCGATCCGTTCAGCCGTGGAACAGGCCGAGCGCATGGCGGGACAAGCGATCAATGCGGTCTCTGTGACCCTGTCTGCCGGACAACAAAAAAGCATTCGTCTGGCCGCCGAGATTGATCTGGCCCAGCGCGAGGTCACGGAACGGGATCTGCGCAATCTGCTGGATGGCGCACTGGGACAATTTGATGTGAAGGACCGCATTATCCTGCACGCAATTCCCCTCGCTTGGTCCGTGGACGAACATCGCGGTGTGCGCGACCCGCGCGGCATGTTTGGTCAGAAACTGGGCGTGGAAGTGCATGTCATCACGGCGGCCATTGGTCCGTTGCGCAATTTGATGACCTGCGTTGAGCGCTGCCATCTCGATTTGAAAGGTGTTGTCGCCACGCCTTATGCCTCTGGCCTATCCGCGCTGGGGGATGATGAGGTCAAGCTGGGCGTGACCGTGATCGATATGGGGGCCGGTGCCACCACAGCAGCGGTTTTTGCTGAAGGCGCGCTTTTGCACATCGATGCCGTTCCTGTGGGCGGGGCTCATGTGACAAATGATGTGGCGCGTGGATTGTCTACGCCGCTGGTGGCGGCTGAGCGTTTGAAAACTTTATATGGATCTGTGTTGGACAGTCCCGATGACGACCAGCAGATGATTGAAGTGCCGGCCGTGTCCGGTGAGGCGGGGTCCGGATATGGCTCTGCGCCGCGCTCGCTTCTCAATTCCATTATCCGGCCGCGTCTTGAAGAAACTTTTGAGTTGATCCGGGACCGTCTGGATGCAGCTGGTGTAGGTCAGGCCTCCGGTCGACGGCTTGTTCTGACAGGCGGGGGCTCACAACTTCCCGGAGCCAGTGAGCTGGCAGCGCGTGTGTTTGGCAAGCAGGTGCGTCTGGCAGGTCCCGGTGGTGTAACCGGTTTGGGCGATGCTGTGTCCGGCCCGGCCTTCAGTGCGGTCGCTGGTGTCGTGCGCCGCGAAACACGCGGTGCCGCCGAAGCCATATCCGGGCCACCACAATTGAGTGGGCAATCAATGATATCGATTTCACCCGGACAAACACGTGACACGGGCCGCACCAATTCCATGTGGCGTTGGCTGGCCGAAAGCTTTTAGATCTTGATTTCTGACGCAACAAACAGAAGTTGATGCGTGGGTGAAAAAAGAAAATCTTTAGTCTTTAAAGCGTTAGCGCAATCACCCTGCAATGGGTGCTGAAATATGGTAAATTATTTACCGACCTTAACCCTCGCTTAAGTGACCGGGTGGAAACTCAATGGTGAATCGTTGTTAACCATCAAGCTTGTCCACGGGGTCTCTTTATGACGCTCAATCTCTCCCTTCCTGAATCAACGGAATTGCGGCCACGAATTGTTGTATTTGGCGTCGGTGGCGCGGGTGGAAACGCCGTGAACAACATGATCGAGTCCAATCTGGCGGGTGTTGATTTCGTTGTTGCCAATACCGATGCACAAGCATTGGCACGCTCCAGCTCAGAGCAAAAGGTTCAGATGGGCGCAGCTATCACCCAGGGATTGGGTGCAGGCGCGAGACCTGAAGTCGGTGAGCAATCGGCTGAAGAATCCAATGATGAGATCCGCGAGCATCTGGCCGGGGCCCATATGGTCTTTATCACGGCTGGCATGGGCGGTGGAACCGGGACCGGTGCTGCGCCCGTTGTTGCGCGCACGGCCCGTGAAATGGGTATTTTGACCGTTGGTGTTGTCACCAAGCCGTTCCATTTTGAAGGCACGCGCCGGATGAAGCTGGCGGAGGCGGGCATTCTTCAATTGCAGGACCATGTCGACACGCTGATCATCATTCCGAACCAGAATCTGTTCCGCATTGCCACCGAGAAGACCACCTTTGCTGAAGCCTTTTCCATGGCCGATCAGGTGCTGCATTCCGGTGTTCGCGGGATTACTGATCTGATGGTGATGCCGGGTCTGATCAATCTCGATTTTGCTGATGTCCGTGCGGTGATGAACGAAATGGGCAAGGCGATGATGGGCACTGGCGAGGCGGAAGGCGAAAAACGCGCCGTTGATGCCGCTCAGGCCGCCATTTCAAACCCATTGCTGGATGATGTGTCGATGAAAGGCGCAACCGGTGTTCTGATCAATATCACCGGCGGCTATGACATGACGCTGTTTGAAGTCGATGAAGCCGCCAATGAAATCCGGGCTGAAGTGGATACCGATGCCAATATTATCGTCGGCTCCACCTTTGACGAGAACATGGAAGGTTCCATGCGCGTCTCCGTTGTGGCGACAGGTATTGAAGCTGAGGCCCTGGCCGTTGATCCGCGTTCGCGGCTTCGCCCAACAGCCACAACTGAACGCACCCAGAATGACGCCATTCTGCCCTGGAAGCGGATGAATAACGAACGCCCGGGCCGTGTTGTTCAAGAGCAGCGGGAAGACGTAAACGGCACACAATCGGCTGATATTTCGGTCAATCCGGGCTCTGCTAGACTGGACACATCCAGCCTGTCACCGGCCCAGGACGTCCACGCTGAAACACCATCACCTTTCCCGGCAGATCATCAAGTCAGTGTCGAGCCAGAACCGTCCAGTTATCAGGCACCGGCTACGGAACCTATGGCTGGTGTTGAACCTCAGGTGCGAATGGATCAGGAGCGTCTGGCCCAGGAAGCGGAGACATTAAACGCGCGCTACCAACAGCGTCGTGAAGCGGAAACACAGCACGTACCAGCCTCTCAGGCTTTGCACAATTCAACAGCACCTGCAGAGAAAGCAGAAACGCCGAAAAAGGGAGGCTTTTCCCTCTTTGGCCGTCGTCGCAAGCCGGTAGAACCCGCGCCCAAGGCGGCACCTGTTGCGACAAATACCCCGCCGGTTTCAGCGCCGAAGCCTGCATCGGGTGACTTGTTCGGTGACAGCCTGGAAGAGGGGGATCTGGAAATTCCGGCCTTCCTCAGACGTCAGGCCAACTGACGATTCGATTAAGCCAAGGTTAACCGTAACAAACCGCAACAAAGCTTTTATTGTAACTGGATGCACGATGTCGTTTGGTGCAGCTGAGGGGCAGCACTTCGCTGCATACTGAAACTATAACAGACGGCGTAGTATTGTGATTTACCGGCAAACATTGGCGGCTCCAGTCGTATGTGCAGGCATTGGGCTGCACAGTGGTGAAAGAGTTCGTTTGGCCTTGCAACCGGCGCTCGCCGGAACAGGCATCGTTTTTATCCGCTCAGATGTCACCGATCGTGACAATCGTATCGAGGCCAATGCTGACAGTGTGTCAGCTGTCCGCCTAGGCACGACGATCTCGAATTCTGAGGATGTTTCCGTTGCCACGATCGAGCATTTGATGGCGGCCTTTGCCGGTCTCGGCATTGATGACGTACTCGTTGATATTGATGGGCCAGAGCTTCCGGTCATGGATGGCTCTTCCGCCCCGTTTGTTGCCTTGATCAACCGCGTTGGCCTGCAGGCACATGCTGTGCCGCGCCGCGCGATACAGGTTCTCAAGCCCGTGACTATCGAAACAGAAGGACGCTATTGTTCCTTCATGCCTGCGCTTCGTCCGGCCATTGAGGTTGAGATTCAGTTTGAACACATGGCTGTCGGCCGCCAAAGCTGCGCCTTCGATGTGTCACCGAAAATATTCTCCGACACGATCGCCTCAGCGCGGACATTCGGTTTCAAGCGGGATTATGAAGCCTTGCTGGAAGCGGGACTGGCCCGTGGTGGCTCGATGGATAATGCCATCGTGCTGGATGATACCGGTGTGGTAAATCCTGACGGGCTGCGTTTCGATGACGAATTTGCCCGCCACAAGGCCCTGGATGCCCTGGGTGATTTGTATCTGGCCGGCGCACCGATTATCGGACGCTATATTGCCCATCGTCCCGGTCATGCGATCAATAACACCGCGCTGAAAGCCCTGCTGGCAGACACATCCGCCTGGAAAATGGTCTCCATGCGCGACAAGGATGTCCGCGAAGTTGCGCTCGCCCAATCCTAGAGACAGCCTCACTCATCTGAACAAGGTCATTCCTGCCCACAGCGGGGGTGCGCCTTTGCTATGCTTGGCTGGGGTATGTTCTGCTCGGTAAAGATGTCAACACACCCCAGGAAGGTTCCCGCTTTAATCGTTAAGCGGGTTTGATATTTCACGACCATCGGCCAGATGCATATCCATTCCGGTCAGACGGTCTCGTCGGTCGAAACGGAAGATGATGCGATAGCGATCATCATCAGGAAAGGCAAAGCGGTGATCGCCCAGAGGTATGAGTGTATTGGGTTGTCCGCCTGCGCGCTGATAGATCAATTGTCCACTCTCGACACGTGTTGAGCGAATTCCAAAATTGCCAGCATAGCGAGCGACTTCTTCATCACTCAATATTACGGGATTAAGCCGGGCCGCGAGCGCTTCGCCAGTCCAAGTCAAAATCAGGGCCTGGACAGGATCCGTGTGAGCGTCAGCCAATTCGGCGTAAAGCCGGATTAAGGCCGTGTCGAGAGCCCGTTCTGACTCAACGGCAATGTGAGGTTCAACGCCAACACCTTCCCAATTGGTTTGGGTAATCGGATTGCGGGCCGAGCCGGTAGAGATGAAGATTGAAAAGCCTTCTTCGATGATGTGATTTCCACCCGGATTGCCAGCTCCATAGGTTGTTTCACCTATCAATATTGCCCGTTCCATCGCTTGCAGGTGATAGCTGAACCCTTCTGCGGCTGAGGCGGACCGTTCACTTGTTAAAACTATCAAGGGGGTCTCGGGACGGTTTCCGGCCGGATGACTCGGCAGTGACCACATCTGTATCGGGTATTCATGATCGCGGCTGACGAAGGTGTTGATGATAACCGGCTCTTCGGGATTCAGAAAATGACTGATCAGGAATTGAACCATGGACGGATCTCCACCGCTATTTTGACGAAGATCAAAAATCACAGCATCTGTATTGGCAACGAATTCCAGTGCCGCTGAGGCCGTCTCGACCGCAGGTTCGACAGGAGAAAACAAACGCAGATCAATATATCCGATATTTCCGGGCAAAATTTCTACTGAATCGTAGCCAAAATTTCGACGCCTCAAACCGGCATACCGGTCTCCGGGAGGTGGTGGGTTATTGCTCTCACGCGCACTGTCTTGGGCCAGGGCTTCTGCAGCCGCTTGACGTCCAACATAATTGACCCTGAAGTGGCGATCCTCCTCCGAGAGCATTGCTGTCAGACTTGCCGCCAATTGATCGCCCTCAGTTATCGAGGCGAAATCTCCGGCTTCCAAAGCCATAATCAAATCTGATGAGATTTGACTGGCGCGGTCGGAATCGAAAAATTCATCATCGATATTTTGCGCAAGAGATCGAACAGCAGCATCGACTTCCGGTGATGACAAATCATTTTGTGCAAGGACCGTAGCATTTGCTGACATGCCAAGGATTACAGCTGATAAGGGTGATAAAAACCTGTTATGCATGGAAATTTCCTTAAATCATTTCGCGAAATATCACGACAATCATAAGGTGAGTTCAAGTGAATTTACGGTCACTTCACCGAAAGAAATTAGTTAGAGTAGGAAGCTTGTTATTTATGGTTCCATACGCGACAAGGATGTCCGCGAAGTCGTGCTCGCCCAGTCTTAAACCAATGAGCCTGTCCGGGTTTTCTGGGAAACCTGAGTATTGGCTATTTGTCCAAGAGTGTCTGGCTGATCTTGGTCAGGCTGTGCAGGGATATGGGCTTGGTTCCATAAGCATCTGCGCCTGTTACAGTCGCCATCTTGAATGAGTTTTGGCTGACATCAGCGGACAAAACAGCGATGGGTATATCGCGATAACTCGCATTGCTATTCCGGATGATCTCTATGCACTCTCTGCCTGACATTTTAGGCATGTGAAGGTCCATGAAAACGACGTCAATTTTCATGCTCTCCAGAGCATTGATTGCCATATTACCGTTCTCACACTCAATCGTTTTGAAACCGAGCTCTTTGAGCAGGGAAGCACAAACCAGCCTGTTGGTGACGGTGTCATCAACAATCAGCGCAACTTTACCCTCTGCAAGTTTGCTGCGATCCTGGGTCTCATTCAAAGGTTCCGGGTCAGTTTGGGGTTTGCTGGCCGAATAGGATTGGGGGATTGAAAACCAGAATTTTGAACCGCATTTCATTTCGCTATCCAGGCCATACTCACCCGATAACATGGAGACATAATCCTTGACGATTGAAAGGCCAATCCCGCTACCACCGTGTTTTCGGCTGACCACGTCACCGCCCTGGGTGAAGGCATCAAAAATGATGTCCAAGTCCTTTTCCGGAACACCAATACCGGTATCGCTGACTGAAAACTGAACCAGCCCATCTTCACGAAGGGACAGATCAACACTGACGCGGCCTTCTTCGGTAAATTTGATCGCGTTATCGATCAGGCTGGACAAGGATTGGGTCAGAATTTTTTTATCAGAAAAAATCTGGGCGGGAACATTGTCATTGATTGACAAGTTGAAATCCAAGCCTTTGTTTTCGCAGGTAGCCTTGAATTTGGCCATGACCGATTGCGTAAGAGATTTGAGGTCAATTGTTTCAGGTTGAATTTGATAAGACCCGGTTTCGCGCTGGGACAGATCAAGCAAGTCATCAACCAATTCCAGCAGTGTGTGTCCGGATTGTTTGATAACATCGATGATTTTTTTGCGGCCCTCTTTTGTTTCAGTGGTGTCGAGTATTTCGGTCATGCCCATAATGCCGTTTAGGGGCGTTCTCAGCTCATGGCTCATTCGGGTCAGAAATTCGGACTTTGCGGTATTGGCCTGAAAGGCTTGCTCGCGCATGCGCTGGAGAACAGTTTCATGCTCTTTTCGCAAGGTGATTTCCTGAAAGGCACCGACCAGCTTGACGGGCATTCCGTTTTCTGAGATCGCGCGGCCAACAGCCCTGACCCAGATGTTTTTTCCCTGCGCGGTAATAAAGGGAAGTTCCAGATCCCAGGGATCGCCTGTCTGGATGGCAGTTTCGACGGCGTAATTGATAATGCCCTGAGCTTCAGGCGCATAAAAGTGGATAGCGGATTCCAGATCCGGTTGGAAACCCTCGTCCACGCCATGAATGACCTTGGTTTGGTTGTCCCAGAATAATGCGTTGGAAATCAGGTCAAGTTCCCAGGTTCCGACACCGCTCATATCGGCAGTTTCATGGAACAGGCGGGCATCCCGTTCGGTCTTTTCCGTGACCAGTTTTTTCTCGGTTATGTCATGGCGAATGGCGACATATTTTTCAACGCGTCCATTGGGCGATTGGACCGGAAATATGGTGGTGTCGACCCAATAAGGTGCCCCGGACTTGTTCCGGTTCATGATTTCACCGCGCCAAATCTTGTTCCTCGCCAGGGTTTGCCACATCTCCATAAAGAAGTTTTTGTCGTGATGACCTGAATTGACGATTTTGTGTGAAGTGCCAACCAGCTCATCTTCAGAATATCCGCTGACCTTGCAGAACTCTTCGTTGGCAGTAAGGATTTTTCCGGCGCGATCCGTTACGGCAACAATGGCGTGATTACCGAATGTGCGGATCAGGGCGTCGACCTGATCATGGGCCCGGCTGTCCGATGCTTTGTCCCGGGCCGAAAAGAAAAACCGCCCGTCTTCACCTTTGCTGACGCTCCACTCGATCCATTTGTAATTCCCGTCTGCTGTTCGCATCCGGTTTGAGGCCCCGTGGAAGTCTTGGCCATGCAAGACGCGTTCGTGATTTTGCAGCGTTTTTTCACGGTCATTGGGATGGACAAAATCAATGATCGGGCAAGACATCAATTTGGATCGATTAAAGCCCAGAACTCTTTCCCAAGCAGCATTCAGATACTCAAAATAGCCGTCCTGATTGGCAATCCCGAGCAAATTTCCCGAAAATTGGACGAGGGCTTCAAGGTCCGAAAAATTGACCTGGTCTATCTGATGACTTTCCGGGGAAGGTCTGTTCATGACAGCGCTTTCTTACGTGAATGCATTGGCTCAGGGGGGTGTCTGGTTAATCACGGTCTTGATGGCTTGGGTGTTGTGGGATGCGGGACTCAATCAAGTAAAAATTCAAATATCCTTTTTCAGGCAAAATCGGTGTCCCTCGGAATGAAGTCGTTTTAACAGTCCACATCTGAATATCCCTACCAACAATCCGTGAATAAAGGATGGATAAGGCGATGAATTGGGGACACTTCAGGTAGAATAAAAGGAAATTTGCCGATCATTTAAATCTTGGGTTATGACGGGGAGCAGAACCAGCCCTTTTGTGCGGGGCAATGATCCGCTACAAGGTTTGAATAACCCTGCGACAGATTAGTCGCGACAGCTGTTGGACTGCGTCTTTATGTCTATTGCCAAACGATTGTTGATTCCCGCCCTCTTGTCTTCTGCCTTGGCGGCCTGTGCCAGTGGGCCGGATGAAACCGTAGCTTATGTCGAAAGACCAGCGGAGTTGATTTACGCGGAAGCCTTTGAATCCATGGATGAGCAAAGCTACCGTATAGCCGCGCTTCAATATGATGAAGTTGAGCGCCAGCATCCCTATTCGGAATGGGCTCGGCGCTCCATGCTGATGGCGGCTTTTGCCAATTACCAGGCCAATAATTACGAAGAAGCGATTTCAGATGCCGAGCGTTTTATTGCGCTTCATCCGGGCAATCGCAGTACCGCTTATGCCTATTATCTCGTTGCGATCTGCTATTTTGAGCAAATCATGGATGTGGGCCGCGACCAGGCCACAACCCTTCAGGCGATGAATGCGCTGGAACAAGTGGTCCGTCGCTTTCCTGAAAGCCGATATGCCTCTGACGCCCGTCTGAAAATCGACATGACGCGTGACCACCTTGCGGGCAAGGAAATGGAAGTCGGTCGCTGGTATCTGAACCGGAATTTCCACTTGGCGTCGATTAACCGGTTCCAGATCGTGATCTCTGAATATGGAACGACATCGCATGTTCCAGAAGCTTTGCACCGCTTGGTCGAATCCTATGTCGCCATGGGAATTGACGAAGAAGCGCGTCAGGTCGCCGCTGTATTGGGACACAATTTTCCGGGCAGTGAATGGTATGAAGACAGCTATGATCTGTTGAGCCGCGAAGGCATTGCCATTGATGAAGATGCCATCCAGCGTGACCCGACCTATCTTCAACGCGCCATGCGCCGCCTCTTTGGCTAGACTGTTGGAGGTGCGACCAGCCTGAATGCTGCAATCGCTCTCAATTCGCAATGTAGTGCTGATCGATGCACTCAATGTCTCTTTCCAACAGGGACTTTGCGCGCTGACCGGTGAGACCGGGGCGGGTAAATCCATTTTGCTGGGCGCTTTAGGCTTGGCGGCCGGTGATCGGGCCGAGCGCTCCCTGGTGCGATCCGGGACGGATGAAGCGCGCGCCATTGCCGAATTTGACCTGCCCGAGGATCATCCGGCCCGTGCGATTTTACGCGAAGCCGATATTGATCTGGAAGACGGTGAGGCTGTCCTGCTGCGCCGCCGTTTGGGCGAAGATGGTCGCAGTCGCGCTTATATCAACGATCAACCCGCCAGTATTGGCTTGCTGCGTCAGCTCGGTGATGTTCTGGTGGAAGTTCATGGCCAACACGATGGTCGCGGGCTGCTCGATCCCAAAACCCATCGCGGTGAGCTTGATCACTATGCCCGCCATTCCGCTTTGATTGACGCGTGCCGGACCAGCTGGAAATCAGTCTCTTCAGCGCGAAACCACCTGTCAGAACTGGTCAGCGCTCACAATGCTTCCAATGAGGAACAGGACTTCCTGCGCCATGCGCTGGAAGAAATTTCCCAACTATCCCCCCAGCCTGATGAAGACAGCACTCTGGCCGATGAACGCCAGTTTTTGATGGGGGCAGAGCGCGCTTTGGGCGATCTGCAGGATGCCCAGCAAGCTCTGGCCGGGGATGGCAGTCAGGGCGGTCTTGAAGCGCGCCTGAACACGGCTTTGTCAGGCCTTGAGCGTGTGCGCGACCAATTGGGTACATCAGACGGCCCGGCCCATGAAGCACTGACGCGTGCTTCCTCCGCGATTGACCGCGCCCTGATCGAATTTAATGAAGCTGGTGAAGCCTTGGCCGATGCGGGCCGGGTGTTTGATGTTGAACCCGGCAGGTTGGAGACCGTCGAAGAACGCCTGTTTGCGCTTCGGGCGATGGCGCGTAAACATGATGTGCCGGTCAGTGAACTTCCCGGATTGCATCAACGCTTTGCCGATCAGCTCGATGCCATTGATCATGCCGGTGAGCGCATCGCCGAAGCCGAGCGCACGCTTCAGGCCGCCGAGGCCGTCTATGACGATGCCGCCTCTGCCTTGACCCGCTCCCGCACCAAATCAGGCCAGGCGCTATCGGAGGCCGTGGCATCAGAATTACCGCCGCTGAAAATGGATAAGGCCAAATTCAAGGTCGCCATTCTCAGCGATGATAGTCGCGCCGGTCCCGAGGGCCGTGATAGTGTACAGTTTGAGGTTTCCACCAATCCCGGTGCGCCGTTCGGGCCGATCGACAAGATCGCATCGGGCGGCGAATTATCGCGCTTTGCCCTGGCGTTGAAAGTGTCCTTGTCCGGTGAGGGTGAGGGCCGGGTTCTGGTCTTTGACGAGGTCGACCAAGGCGTGGGCGGAGCCGTCGCGGATGCGGTCGGCCGACGCTTGCAAAAACTGGCTGGCAAGGGACAGACCCTGGTCGTCACCCACAGCCCGCAAGTGGCCGCGCGTGCCGATCATCACTGGCAGATATCCAAGAGCGATGATGGCCAGGGCGGTGTGCGCACCACACTCACCCTGCTGGAAGGCGAGGCCCGCCGTGAAGAGATTGCCCGCATGCTGTCCGGCGCAGACATCACCGATGCCGCCCGTGCCCAGGCCGATGCCTTGATGAGTGTCGACGCATGAGTGCCTTAAAAGATGTCGAAGACCTGAGCGAAGCTGAAGCGCGAACCGAACACGCCCGTTTGGCCAAGGAAATCAGCGTCCACGACAAGGCCTATTATCAGGCCGATGCGCCGAAAATTTCCGATGCCGTCTATGATCGCTTGCGCCAGAGACTGGTTGAGATTGAGGCACGTTTTCCCCAATTAGTCGATCTGTTCAGCCCGAGCCAGAAAGTCGGGGCGGCACCGTCCGGAAAATTTGGTGAGATCACCCACGCTGTTCCGATGTTATCCCTGGGTAATGCCTTTTCCGATGCGGATGTGGCCGATTTTGTCGGCCGCGTGCGCCGCTTTCTTGGCCTGTCTGACAGCGAAACCGTGTCCATCACCGCCGAGCCAAAAATCGACGGATTGTCGGGCAATTTGCGCTATGAAAAAGGCCGCCTGGTCTCGGGCGCAACACGTGGCGACGGCACCACCGGTGAGGATGTCACGGCCAATTTGTTGACCCTGGAGGATGTGCCGGAAACCCTGACCGGGTCCGGCTGGCCGGATGTGCTGGAAGTGCGCGGCGAAGTTTATATGAGCCATGAGGACTTTGCCGCCCTCAATGCACGTCAGGAAGAGCGGGGCAAGCCGGCTTATAAAAATCCGCGCAATGCCGCTGCCGGGTCCTTGCGTCAGATTGATCCAAGCAAAACCGCTGAACGTCCGCTTCGCTTTTTCGCCTATGCCTGGGGGGAGTTGAGCCAGCCCTTGGCCGAAACCCAATATGACGCCGTCAAACGCTTTGAAGATTGGGGCTTTTCCGTCAATGATCTGATGAAACGCTGCGACAGCGTTGAAGGCCTGCTGGAAGTTTATCAGGGCATCGAGGAGGCACGGGCTGGTCTGGGCTATGATATTGATGGTGTCGTTTACAAGGTCGACCGGCTCGATTGGCAGTCGCGATTGGGGCAGGTGGCACGCGCGCCGCGCTGGGCCATCGCGCATAAATTTCCCGCCGAACAGGCGACGACAAAACTGGAAGCGATTGATATCCAGGTCGGCCGCACGGGGGCCTTAACGCCGGTCGCCCGGCTGACCCCGGTCACGGTGGGCGGGGTGGTTGTCACCAATGCCACCTTGCACAATCAAGATGAGATTGAGCGCAAGGATATCCGCGTCGGTGACAGTGTGGTGATCCAGCGCGCCGGTGATGTCATCCCGCAAGTGGTGCGCGTCACGGACCCTGACCGCGACGGGCGGAGCGCACCCTTCGATTTTCCCCATGATTGCCCGGTTTGCGGCTCTCAGGCCGTCCGTGAGCATGATGAAAAGACCGGCAAGCTGGATGTGGTTCGCCGCTGTACCGGCGGGCTGATTTGCGATGCCCAATTGATCGAGCGCCTCAAGCATTTCGTGGGCCGCAAGGCTTTCGATATTGAAGGGCTGGGGATCAAACAGATCGAAGCTTTTCACCTCGAAGGGGCCATCACCGAGCCCTCCCATATCTTCACTTTGAAAGCGCGTAATCAGGCAGGCGCTCTGCTTCCGCCCATCGAAACCCGTGAGGGCTGGGGCGAGACCAGTGCCAGTAATCTGTTCATTGCCATTGAAGAGCGCCGAAAGATCGCATTGGCGCGCCTGCTCAATGCGCTGGGCATTCGCCATATTGGCGAGGGAACAGCCGGTCTGTTGGCGCGCAGCTATACCAGCTGGGCCAATTTCCGCCGGGCCGCTGAAAACCTGGCCGATGAAACCGTCCGCGATGAGATGCTGGCCATTGATGGCATTGGCGGTGCGGTGATCGAGGCGCTTCAGCAATATTTTGGCGAAATTCACAATCGTGATCTGCTCGACCGCTTAATCGCGGAACTGGATGTTCAGGATGCGGAAGTTATCAGCAATGACAGCCCGGTTGCCGGAAAAATCGTCGTCTTTACCGGCACGCTGGAGCGCGTGACCCGCGATGAAGCCAAGGCCAAAGCCCAATCGCTGGGTGCGAAAGTGTCCGGCTCTGTCTCGAAGAAAACCGATATCGTCATCGCCGGACCGGGAGCCGGGTCAAAAGCCAAAAAAGCCGCGGATCTCGGCGTGGATATCCTCACTGAGGATGAATGGTTCACCCTGATCGGGGAGGGGTAAGGCGCGTCCTTCGAGGCTGTTCGGGCCAAATTTCGAGCTCAACATCGCCCCTTCACCGTCATTCCAGCGAAGGCTGGAACCTAGTTCATAAGATTGGGTGTTGGAGGTTTTGGCGGGATGGTCAGTTCTTTTTTCTGCAAGTTTTGAGTCTTGTGAACTGGGCCCTGATCTTCATCAGGGTGACGGTATATTTTGTCATACCCACCCTCATCCTGAGGCGCGAGCAAAGCGAGCCTCGAAGGACGTGTTGCAAGCAACACAATTGAGGTTTACGCAAAAAACACTACCCCTTCACACCCACCAGGGTTTCCCAGTTTTCAATCGGGTTTTGGCGGTTCACAATCAGGCCACACGCTTCATAGGCACTGCGCACTTTGCTTTCTTGTTCGGTGAGCAGGCCCGACAGGATCACCCGCCCGCCCGGTGCGAGGATATTGGCAATGCCGGGGGCAAGCTCAACCAGGGGCCCGGCAAGGATATTGGCGAAGATCAGATCAAAGTGCTGATCCTTCAGCTTGGCGTGATCAAGCCCATCGGCGGTAAAGCATTCAATGCTGGAGGTCTTGTTCTTGCGGCAATTTTCAAGGCTTTCCAAAATCGCTTCCGGATCAATATCCGAGGCCAGAATGTGCGCCTCGGGCAAGACTTTTGCCGCGGCAATAGCCAGGGCGGCGGTTCCACATCCCAAATCCAGCACGGATTTTGGCTGAAAGCCTGAAGAGACCAAATCGTCAAACGCCATCAGACAGCCGCGTGTCGTGCCGTGGTGGCCGGTGCCAAAGGCCGGGCCTGCTTCAATCTCGATGCCAATCTGACCGGTTTTGACGGCGTCGCGGTCATGTTCGCCATGAATTGTGAAGCGTCCGGCCTCGACCGGTTTCAGCCCTTCCAGCGACAGACGCACCCAGTCTTCATCGGGCAAGGGGCCGTATTCAACAAGGATATCATCGCTGATGCCCGAGGCTTGGCGAAACGCCACTTCATCGGGCTCGTTTTCAAACAACACATCCATGCGGGCGCTGCTGTCCTCATCAAACAGCGACCAGGACAGGGCCAGAGGTGGATAGGCTTCATCCAGACGCTCGACGACCTCGGCGAGGACGGCAAAATCAGCTGTCGCGGTCAGCTTCCATAATGTGCTCATGACCATGTCCTCTTTGTGTTTGAACGGGGTTTGAACCTCTCGGGCGGGCAAAACAAGGGGGATAAGCGGTGCGCTATCCCGGTCTTCTCGAAAAACTTTTCTAATGCCCTCAACTTGTTGGCGGAAAAATGGACCAACGCATCCGACCGAACATCAGACGGGCTATAGTTTGGCATGATCGAAATTAAGCCCCAACGCGGACTCAGCGACGTCGAATGGGCGTCCCTGTATTTCCAGAGAGAGGCGGGTGAAAGTCTTGATGTGCTCGCCGAAAAAATTAACAAAGGCAAGAGCTGGATTAGAAAGAAGTTTTGTAAAATCAGATGCTTGTCTGACAATGAGAGGCAGGAGCTGAAAGCGCTGGTGTTAGAGCGGGAATTTCAACGGGCTGAAGCAACCTTGTTTGCCGGAAATCATGTGGAGGCCCGTCAGCATTCAATGGCGCTGATGGCGCATCTGAAACTGCAAAAGGAAAGGCAGGCTTTCATGACAGCAAAACCAGAACAGGCAGGGGCCATGATTGAAGATAGCAAGAAGGCCGAGCTGAGTGACATTGATACCGAAACCCTGCGTGCCCGTTTGCAGGAAAAGACCCTGGCGCGGCATGAATTGGAAACAGAAGCTGGACTTTCTGAAGACGGCCAGCCGGGCGGAGCTGATCGCCTATCATTATGACTGGTGGGAACATCGCTCATCGGCGCAAATGCCGCCGACAACAGACTGGCTGATTTGGTTATTCCTCGGCGGTCGTGGTGCCGGGAAAACCCGTGCCGGGGCTGAATGGATCCGGGAGCAGATCGAAAACGGCTTTGGCCGGATTGCCCTGATAGGTCCGACATTTTCCGATGTCCGTGAGGTGATGATTGAGGGTGTGTCCGGGCTTTTATCCATTGGCCCGCTGGCCGAACGTCCGCGCTATGAAGTCAGCCGTAAGCGCTTGGTCTGGGATAATGGAGCGATTGGCTATGCGTTTTCAGCAGAAGACGTCGATGGCCTTCGCGGACCGCAATTTGATTGTGCCTGGGGCGATGAATTTGCCGCCTGGTCTGATCCACAAAACGGTCTCGACACCCTGCGTATGGGATTGAGACTGGGAGAGAAACCGCAATTGATGCTGACCACCACACCGCGTCCGATCAAGGCGCTTAAAGCCTTGATCACACACGATCAGGTGGCGGTCACCCATCAGCCAACATCGCAAAACAAGGATAATCTGGCCCCCGGTTTCATCGCTGCCATGCAGGCCGCCTATGGCCAGTCCACGCTTGGCAGGCAGGAGCTGGACGGTGTGTTGATTGATGATCCGCCGGGTGCCTTATGGACACGCAGTCAAATCGAGGCGGCGTGCGTGAACACGCTTCCTGAGCTGGAGCGGATCATTATCGCCATTGATCCACCGGCAACGGGAAAACCGACCGCGGATGAATGCGGATTGGTAGTGGCCGGATCGACGGGCCAAGGCATTCAGGCCCGGGCTTATATCCTGGCGGATTTGTCCTTTGGTCCGGCCATGCCGTCAGATTGGGCGCAAGCTGTTGCCACGGCCTTTGAGGCCTATCAGGCCGATAGTGTGATTGCTGAAGCCAATCAGGGCGGCGATATGGTGCGTTCTGTACTGATGGCGGCGCATTGCACTCTGCCCGTGCGACTGGTTCACGCCACGCGGGGCAAGCATATCCGCGCTGAACCGGTTGCCGCGCTTTATGCCGCAGGACGGGTGTTTCATCGTGGCCGTTTTGCCGCTCTGGAAGATCAGATGTGTGCCTTTGGAGCGCCCGGCGGATCGAAGTCCAGTCCGGACCGGGTTGATGCCCTGGTTTGGGCGGTCACCGAACTTTTGATGACCCGGACCGGCACGCCCCGCCTGCGTCAACTTTGAACGTATGTTTGTCTACCGTCCTTCGAGGCTCGCCATGCTCGCACCTCAGGATGAGGTGGGTGGCATCTGTTTAACCTCATCCTGAGGTGCCCGAAGGGCCTCGAAGGACGAAATCCCAAAAGGAGGCCGATATGGCCCGATTGCTTGATCGGTTATTCAACCGCGAGACCAAAACCAGTGCGGCCAAGCGGCTGATTGCCTTGCAGTTTGGTGGGCGCGCCGCGTGGTCTCCGCGCGATATCCCGGCGCTGTTGCGCGAAGGCTATGAACGCAATGCCATTGCCAATCGCTGTGTGCGCCTGATCTGTGAGGCGGCGGCATCCGTGCCGTTGAAAGCTTCAATTCTGGATGTTCAAAACCTGCTGGACCGGCCCAATCCGGACCAGTCGGGCGCGGAATTGATGGAAGCATTTCTGGGTTATCTGCAGGTGGCGGGTAATGCCTATCTGGAACTGGCCGAGCTGGAGGGCGTGCCGCGTGAACTCTTTGTGCTCAGGCCAGACCGGATGCGGGTTTTGCCGGGGCCGCGCGGTTGGCCCGATGGCTGGGAATATGCGGTCGGCGGCCGCAAGGTGCGCTATGAGCGCGACCGCGCGTCCGGGCGCTCATCGATCCTGCATATGCGCCTGTTTCACCCCAATGATGATTATTACGGCTTTGCCCCGATGCAGGCCGCTGCTCGGGCGTTGGACTTGCACAATGCCGGTGGGGAATGGGCCAAAGCCTTGCTCGACAATGCCGCCCGCCCGTCTGGTGCGCTGGTGTTTTCCGGCACTGACGGTGAGGGCCGTCTCAATGATGAGCAATTTGACCGTCTGAAATCCGAGCTCACAGAAGCGCATACCGGCCCGGCAAATGCCGGACGGCCCCTGCTTCTGGAGGGTGGTCTCGACTGGAAACCCATGGCGTTGAGCCCTGCCGACATGGATTTCACCGAGGCCCGCCGTGAGGCGGCCCGGGAGATCGCGCTGGCCTTTGGTGTGCCGCCGCTACTCCTGGGTCTGCCGGGCGATAATACGTATGCGAACTATAAAGAGGCCAATCTGGCATTCTGGCGACAAACCATAACGCCCTTGGTTGGCAAGGCGGCGCGATCCTTGTCTGGATGGCTCAGGCCCTGGTTTGGCTCTGATCTTGAGATCGGTATTGATCCTGCGTCGTCGTCCGTAATCCGGGAGGACGACCAATGAACGCGCTTCCCCGCTGGCATTTGCAGCGCCAGATCACGCTGGGTGTGTTGGTTGCGCTTCTGGTTCAAACTTCCGGTGCCTTGATCTGGTTTGGCCAGGTTGGTGAACGCCTCGACCAGCTTGAACGCACGACGACCAGACAAGTGCCGCTGGCTGAACGCTTGGCCCGTCTGGAAGCGGAAATGCGGCTGGCGCGGGAAAGCCTCACTCGCATTGAACGCCGGATGGAAGATTAAACACGCTCGCCCTTCGAGGCTTCGCTTAGCGCGCACCAATCCCCCTCGCCCCGCCTGAGCGGGGAGAGGGTCCGGCGAAGCCGGGGGTGAGGGGCGTTTCAGGATCGAGCTCTGACATCAAAACCCCTCATCCGGCGCTTCGCGCCACCTTCTCCCCATAAACGGGGCGAAGGGGAAACCTTCCTCCATCGTGAATTTGGAAGGGCAATCAAGAAAGAAATGCCATGTCACAAACCCTCACAATTGAGGGCCATGCCAGCCTGTTTGATATTCAGGATCTGGGTGGCGATATCGTCAGGCGGGGTGCCTTTGCCTCCGCGCTGACACGACGAAACCCTATTCCGATGCTGTTCCAGCACGAACCAGCCGAGCCGGTCGGTGTGTGGACCTCGCTGCGTGAAGATGCGAGCGGATTATTCGTTCGCGGAGAGATTTTCAGCGACAATCCGCGTGCCAAAACCACGCAATCCCTGGTGCGACGCGGGGCCGTCAACGGCCTGTCCATCGGCTTTCGAACCCGGCGCTCTTCGCAGCGCAAAGGGCGCGGACGTGAGTTGTTGGACATAGATCTTTGGGAGGTCTCGATTGTGACTTTCCCGATGCTGCCACAGGCGCGCTTGCGCCTGGTGGCTGATGCGGCCCTGGCGGCCTGACTTTATCAACTTCACTACAAACAAGGACTTTCCATGACCAAGGAAACCAAAATGACGCCTGTGAGCGCCGAAACCCGCAGTGCATTGAGCGAGGTGCTCATTGCCTTTGAACATTTCAAACAGGCCAATGATCAGCGCCTTGACGAGATCGAGGCCAAGGCCTCTGCCGATGTGCTGCTGGATGAAAAAGTGGCGCGTATTGATGCGGCTCTGAGCAATCAGAAATCCGCCCTGGATCGGGTCATGCTCGACCAGTCACGCCCCGCTTTACAATCGGGCCAGAGCGCCAAGGACAATACCGCCTGGACGGCCTATATGCGAAAGGGCGATGCCTCCCATCTGTCCGAGGGAAAATCCTTAAGTGCGGGCAGTAATCCCGATGGTGGTTATGTGGTGCCGGACCAGACCGAAAGCCATATCGACCGGTTGCTGACGGAAGCTTCACCCATTCGCGCCATTGCCGGTGTGCGCCAGACATCAGCATCCCTGTTTCGCAAACCGGTCTCCCGCGGCGGGGCCGCCACGGGCTGGGTTGCAGAAACCGCAGCGCGTCCGGAAACTACCGCTCCCAGCCTGGACTTGCTCGATTTTCCCACCGCCGAGCTCTATGCCATGCCGGCCGCCACCACTCAGCTTCTCGAAGACGGCCTTGTTGATATCGATCAATGGCTGGCGGAAGAAGTTCAAGATGTGTTTGCCGCCCAGGAAGGTGCCGCCTTTGTCTCCGGTGATGGTGTCAATAAGCCAAAGGGTTTCCTCAGCTATACCAAGGCTGTGGACGGAACGCAGGCTTGGGGTGAGCTGGGCTATGTGGCCACGGGAACATCCGGCGGGTTTGATCTAACCGATCCCGGTGACGCCCTGATCAATCTGATCTATGCGCCGAAAAATGGCTATCGGGCCCGCGGCCGGTTTGTGATGAACCGCAGCACGGTCTCCGCCGTGCGCAAATTCAAGGATGCTGACGGCAATTATCTCTGGCAGCCTTCTTTGAGCGAGGCGGGAAAATCCACATTGCTGGGTTATGGTGTCACCGAAGCCGAAGACATGCCGGATATTGGCGTCGACAGTTTTTCCATCGCCTTTGGTGATTTTTCAAAGGGCTATCTGATCCTCGATCGCCGCGGTGTTCAGGTCCTGCGTGATCCTTACTCCTCCAAGCCCTATGTCTTGTTCTACACCACCAAACGCGTTGGCGGCGGCGTACAAAACTTTGATGCCATCAAGCTGATGAAATTCGGACTTAGCTAGGCGCTGAGCTGGGCCTCTCCTCGTCCTGTTGTCAGTCGGGACGGGGAGGGGTTTATTTCTCTTTCAGGCCTTTTTCGATGGCCTCGGTCAGGGCTTTTTCGGCGGCCTCGCTGGTGGTGTCGCTCACATCATCATCAAAGCTGACACCTCGCATATCTTCACTGCGCTCAAGGCCATAACCAAAATTGCGGATGAAATTTTCAACCGGGCGAACCAGCAAGCCGGTAAATATCAGTCCCGGTAACATCCAGGCCAGCATCAGAGATTTTGCCCCCCACATGGCGGGCGCATCCAGGCCCATCTGTTCGGCGATGAAGCTTGTCACGCCATAGGCCAAAGCCAAGGCGGGCAAACCTGCCAATACAAGCGCCAAAATCAGCGCCAAAAACGCATTGAGGGATCGGTTCGCGGTCACTTGATGGCCTTCCTGTTTTTACTCAAACCGGAGTTTGACATGTCCCTTACCCTCGTTTCGCCCCCGGCGGTCGAGCCGATCACGCTGGATCAGGCCAAGGCCCGGCTGCGTATCTCCGACGATAGCCAGAACACGCATATATTGCACCTTATTCGTGCGGCGCGTGAGCGCGTTGAGCTTGAAACCGGTCGGGCTTTGATCACGCAGTCCTGGCTGGAGCGGCGCGATCAATGGGATGAGGGGGGACGCATTCTGGCCTTTGCAACCCGGTTCCGTCTGCTCAAACCGCCTTTGATCTCGATTGAATCCATCACCACATATGATGCATCGGATACACCTTCCATCTGGGATCCGGCGGCGTATTTCATCGACACAATGTCTGAGCCGGGCCGGATTTCCCTGAAGCCAGACAGCGCATTTCCCATACCGGGGCGTAAAATCGCCGGTCTCGAAATCCGCTTTACCTGCGGCTATGGCCCCGCTGCCAGCGATATCCCTGCCAGCCTGATTGAAGCCGTTGGCCAGATGGTCGAAGCGACGGCGACTGACGGCGTTGAAACCGTCTTGCCAAAATCGGTGCAATCGCTGCTCGCGCCCTGGCGCAGGGTGTCATTATGAGCGCGCCGGAAGCAGATTTACGCGTCGCATTACAACAAGCCCTGGAAGCAGATGCAGCCGTTCAGGCGGTGTTGGGAAATCCGGTGCGCTTGTTTGATTCGCGTACGAAGCAAGCTGCCTACCCGCATGCCAGCTGGGGTCGGGCAGAAAGCCGAACCCGGGAGGCGGATGGCGTTGATCTGATCGAGCACCGCCTGTCGCTGGATATCTGGTGCCGTGATGGCGGCGCTAGTGCGATAACCGGTCAAATGCGGGCCGCCTTGCGTGGTCTTGATATCACCTTGCCCACGCCGTGGACTCTGATCTCCCTGATGCCGGTCTATAGCGATGTGTTTTCCACCCGCGATCCGCGCGTTGCCCGCGGGGTTATCCGTCTTCGCGCTTTGATGGGGCAGGTGGATTAGACCTAGTTTTAAAGGGCAATTGTCATGCCTCCCTCGCCCCGCCAGAGCGGGGAGAGGGATTGAGGGTGAGGGGTTTCAAAGGGCGGTGCTCTGACATTGAGGCCCCTCATCCGTCGCTTTGCGACACCTTCTCCCCAATGAATGGGGAGAAGGAAGAAGTCTCGATAAGTTCAATACGAAAGGACACCGGATGAGTATTCAATCTGGAAAAGCAATCTTGCTGAAAATCGGCGATGGTGCTGAGCCGCAAAACTATGCTTCGGCGGCTGGATTGCGGATGAAAACCATCTCGCTGAATGCCCGCTCCATTGATGTCACAAATGCCGACAGCGCAAATGGTTGGCGTGAACTTTTGGGCGGGGCCGGGATAAAAACCTGTTCGGTGACCGGCTCAGGCGTGTTTGTCGATGCCGCCGCAGATGAACAGATACGCCAGGCCTTTTTCGATCAGCTGGTCAAGGATTGGCAATTGATCATTCCTGATTTCGGCATCATTGAAGGCGCTTTCCTGATCGCCGCTTTGGAATATTCCGGCCGACATGACGGTGAGGCCGCCTGGTCGATGACCTTGTCCTCTGCCGGTGCACTGGGCTTTACCGCGATATGAGCGTCAATGCTGCCCGCGGCGAAGTGGCGCTTTTAATCAATGAGCAAAGCCACACGCTTTGCCTCACCCTAGGCGCACTGGCCGAGATTGAAGCCTTGTTTGATGGCGAAAACACCCCGCGCAACCAGATTGAAACCCTGACGGCCAGGGATTTACTGGCTGTGTTGACAGTGCTTCTTCGCGGCGGCGGATCCGATATCAGCGAAGCCGAATTACGCACAGCTCGCCTTGATCTGAATGCGGCCGCCCGGGCAGTCGCAGCGTGTTTCGAGGCGGCTTTATGACCCGCCAGAGCTGGGCGGATGCTTTGGCCTTGGCCAGCCGCTTGGGCCTGCCCCCTAACGCATTCTGGGCTTTGAGCTTGATCGAATGGCGGGCGATCACACAGCCTTCCGGCTCCCATCCCCTCAAGCGTTCGGAGTTAAATGATTTGCTTGCGAACTATTTGGATAAATCCGATGACTGATTTTGACACTGAAACAGAGCGGGCCGGAACCGCGTTTGAAGCCTTGGCGGATGGCCCGGCCACACGGGCAGCCCGGGCGATTGAAGCGGCTTTTGCCCGCACAGGCACTTCGATTGAGCAATCCCTGGGGCAGGCGGCGCGCTCAGGTGAGCTCAATTTTTCCAATATGACGGATGCGATCCTGCGTGATCTGGCCCGTCTGGCCGCGGAACAATTCATTGAAAAGCCTTTGAACCAATTGATGGATAATGTTCTTTCCAATCTTCCCTTTTCCGGCGCGCGTGCAGATGGCGGCCCTGTCACACCGGGCGGGGCCTATCTGGTGGGTGAGCGCGGGCCGGAAATGTTTGTGCCCTCATCCGCCGGGGCCATTAGCCCGAACGGGGCGGACGCCTTGCCGCGCATCGTAGTCAATTTCAATCTCGGGCCGGGTGCAGATGCCCGCTCCATTGAGCAATCCCAATCCCGTATTTCAACCGCATTGGCAAAAGCCGTGGCCAAAGGGAGCCGTCATTTATGAGCATTTTTCACGATATCCGCTTCCCCTTTTCCGTCGCCTTGGGGGCTTTGGGTGGTCCGCAGCGCCTGACCGAGATTGTCACCCTTGTATCGGGCCGCGAGGAACGCAATTCGCCCTGGGCCGATAGTCGTCGTCGGTGGGAGGCCGGGCCGGGGGTCAAATCCCTGGATGATCTTCATCAATTACTGGCTTTCTTTGAAGCGAGGAAGGGGCGTTTGCACGGGTTCAGATTTCGCGATCCGATTGATAACAAGTCTTGTTTGCCCTCTGAGACGCCCTCTGAATTGGATCAGACTATTGGTCTGGGGGATGGTGTGAAGACGCAGTTTCAACTCGTCAAAACCTATCAAAGCGGGACTGAAAGTTGGGCGCGTACGATCAGCAAACCGGTTGAAGGCACAGTTCTGGTCGCGGTCGATAATGTGTTGAGTGCGGCCAGTATTGATCATTTGACGGGTGAAATTTCCTTTGCTCCAGCGCCTGTGACGGGCGCTGTCATAACGGCCGGCTTTGCCTTTGATTGTCCGGTGCGCTTCGATGCGGATCGGCTGGATATTTCCCTGGATGCGTTCGGCGCTGGCGATGTGCCGTCCATTCCGCTCATCGAACTTAAAGTCTAGCTTCCCCTCCCTCCCCTGGATGGGGAGGGTACGACCGAAGGTCGGGGGAGGGGTGACAAATAACTCACTCTTCTCGTCATCCCCTCCGAGCGCTTCGCGCTCACCTCCCCTATCAAAGGGGAGGAGGGCAGACATTTTCTCCCCTTGATGGGGACCGCTGACAAATATGAGGTTCCCATGCGCTCTATTCCTCCCGATATGCAGGCCTCGCTCGATGCCGGTGTCACCACGCATTGCTGGTGTTGGCGTGTCACCCGCACCGATGGCCAAATATTCGGCTTTACCGATCACGACCGGGATTTGCTGTTTGACGGGGTGATTCATCTATCTGGTAGTGGTTTTGGTGGCTCCGATATCGACACCCAGACCGGCTTTGCTCCCGATCAGGGCGAGATGCTGGGCGCGCTGGATAGTGCTGTGCTGACAGAAGCCGACATTACCGCCGGTTTGTGGGATGCCGCGCGGATTGAAACCTGGCGCGTGGATTGGTCATCGCCGGATCTGGCGGTGAAAACCGCGCTTGGGGAGCTGGGTGAAATCCGAGTTTCCAATGGGCGGTTTGAAACCGATATCCTGGGTCTGGCGCACAAGCTGGATGCCGAGACCGGGCGGGTGTTTGCAAAGCGTTGCGATGCTTCTTTGGGCGATCAGCGCTGCGGCGTTTTAGAAACCCACACTGAGTTCGCATTGGGTTGTGATAAGCGCTTTTCCACCTGTCGGGACCGCTTCGCCAATAGCGTCAACTTCCGCGGTTTCCCGCACATGGTCGGCAATGATGTGTTGCAAGCCACCCCCTCCAGCGAGCCGGTCCGTGATGGAAGCTCTCGGGGGCTGAGCTCATGAAAACCCGCGCCGCTGTTTTGGCGGAAGCGCGTCGTTGGATTGGCACGCCCTATCAACATCAGGCCAGCCTGCACGGCGTGGGCACAGATTGTCTGGGTCTGGTGCGCGGGATTTGGCGCGCGCTTTATGGCAGTGAGCCAGAGGCCGTACCTGCCTATACGCCCGACTGGGCCGAGATTGCCGGAGAAGAAACACTCAAGCACGCAGCCTTGCGTCACCTCATTGAAATTGATCAAGAAAAGGCCTGTTTCGGTGATGTTTTACTGTTTCGTCCTGCGCTTAAAGGCCCAGCCAAACATTGCGCGATTTTAAGCGCGCCTGATCACATCATTCATGCCTATTGGGGGCGCAGCGTTTCTGAAACCTCACTGGGGTCGTGGTGGAAGCGGCGCTTAGTGGCCGCGTTTTCTTTTCCTGAAATGGAGGCCTGAGATGGCTCGACTGGTTTTATCTGCCGGGCAGACAGCGGCGCGTGCCTTAAGCCAAATCGGTCCGGCGGCAGCGCGCTGGGCGGCCCAGACCGCGATCTCGCATTTATCGGGCGGTCGCACCGAAGGCCCGCGGGTGGAAGAAATACCGATCCAGACATCCACAGACGGGGCGGCGATGGCGAAAGTGTTTGGTCGTGCACGCCTCGCCGGGCAGGTGATTTGGGCCTCCCGTTTTGTCGAACAAGCGCAAAAAACGAGCGCAGGCGGAAAGGGCGGCGGACCAAGCCAGGTCGATTATACCTATTCCATCAGTTTTGCCGTCGGTCTGTGTGAGGGCGACATATCCGGCATTGGCCGTATCTGGGCCAATGGAGCCCTGCTGGATCCATCCCGTTATGCCTTTCGAATTCACACCGGTGGTGAGGATCAACTGCCCGATGCCCTGATTGAGGCCATAGAAGGGGCAGATGCGCCCGCTTTTCGTGGAACGGCCTATGTGGTGTTTGAGGATTTGCCACTGGATGAATTTGGCTACCGCATACCCAATCTGTCCTTTGAAGTGTTTCGCCCCGTCAGGGAAGGCATTGAGCCTTCCATGGAAGAGAGGATAACGGGCGTTAATTTGATCCCCGGATCGGGTGAGTTTTCCTATGCCAGCGAGCCGGTGATGCGGATATTGGGGCCGGGCCGGGAGACAGCGGAAAACCAGCATTCCGGCCGCGGTGTGACGGACTTTATCGCCGCGATTGATGATCTGCAGCGTGATCTGCCCAATTGTAAATCGGTCCAGCTGATCGTCTCCTGGTTTGGCAATGATTTGCGTTGTGGGTCGTGCCTGATCCAGCCGGGTATTGAGGGGCGTGACAAACAGACCCGGCCAGACATCTGGTCCGTGGCCGGTCAGGATCGGGCCTCGGCCTATCTGATCAGCCAGCAGGACGGAAAGCCCGTCTATGGCGGCACGCCCAGTGATGCCAGTGTGATTGCGGCAATCAAGGCGCTGAAATCACGAGGCTTTAAAGTTTCGCTCTATCCCTTCATTTTGATGGATGTGCCCGCAGGCAATGGTCTGGCTGATCCATATGGTGGTGCCGAACAGGCAGTGTTTCCCTGGCGCGGACGGATCACCTGCCACCCGGCAGCGGGTCAGGTCGGCACTGCTGACGGAACAGTGCAAGCTGAAACGCAGATAGCCTCTCTCTTTAATGCTTCGCAAGCGAATAATTATTCGGTTTCGGGTGAGAGTGTGGCCTATTCTGGCCCGGCAAACTGGGGTTTGAACCGCTTTATTCTCCATTGTGCGGCCTTGGCCAAGGCTGCGGGCGGGGTGGATGGTTTTCTGATCAGTTCTGAAATGGTGGCGCTGACAACAATTCGCGGGGCATCAGGGCAATACCCGGCTGTCGATCAGCTTAAACTCTTGGCCGCTGAGGCGCGCAGCTTGTTGGGACCTTCAACGCGTCTGTCCTATGCCGCGGACTGGTCAGAATATTCCGGACATCAGCCGGGCGGCGGTGAAAAGATATTCCATCT
>Ga0316207_10001681_pt1 | contig 25891 bp, 15 predicted proteins | sample 6weekpyrite_MG_FD_204943 | JGI IMG/M metagenome (GOLD analysis project Ga0316207, IMG submission 204943) | Microbial mat bacterial communities from mineral coupon in-situ incubated in ocean water Damariscotta River, Maine, United States -... | ecosystem: Environmental > Aquatic > Marine >... | reverse complement strand
AAAAAACTGGGGGGGGGGGACACTTCAACCCCTTTAGCTCGGTCAAATAATTACTGTCTCTCTTGCATGTTCATAAGGGTGTTGTTGTGTAGCCATGTACCACATAGTGCTATAGTAGCGCCAAGAATAACGCCCCAAAACGAGCCACCGAAGCCCCCCCCAAACTTTTCTTTATTCTATGAACCACTCTCACTGAACTTACCACTTTGTTAACTTACTAAAGAAATACTACTTAATACCTTTTTAGCTTTGTTCAACGGTTACGGTGTCCAAGTTGCGGTAATAGCATTTTGCACACTATCTGGTAAGTCTGTAATATCAGCGACAGAGCCAATAGCTTGTGGGTTAAATCCTGCCATTGCGTTAATCAGCTGATTCACATCACTACTATCAAGTGTAAAGTTATCATCAGATGTTATTGTATCAACCTTCTGCGCATCATTCACAAACCAGTTTGCAAACGTCACGCTATCTGTTGTACCAAGAATATCAGCTCTTAAATCATAACCACTCTGGCTAAACCAAACATCATGGCGGTCGATATTTGTACCTAAATCAAGAGTATCATTACCAGCACCATCTTGATTATCGATCATATCACTACCGTCCCCTAAGTTAAAGGCATAGGTATCATCCCCTAAACCACCACTTAAGATATCAGTACCTGTACCACCGACAAGGATATCTGCATCATCTGTACCTGTAACCGTGCTATCACCAGCTGCATTAGACTGTACATCCATTTGGTAAATACGTGTTACGCCACCTGCTGTTGTTAAGCTGTATTTAAAGCTTGAAACACCTGTATAAACTGCATCTGCGTCATACGTGTAACTTCCATCTGCATTCAGGTTAAAGGTACCTACAGATGGTGCCTCATTTACAGCAATGGTATAACCACCTGGGAGGTCAAACTGCCCCGCATAATTCTGACTTTGAGACATATACATCGTTGTGAACTGCTCTGGGAACAGCGTTGTCATATCTAATGTTGTATCTGCAAATGCAATAGATTCAACGTTTACAAGCGTATTTGTTGCACTCGTTGCATCTTCAACAACTGTTGTCACACCATTCGCATCAACTGTTACCGTATAGTCGGCAAGGTTTCCGCTATATGCCGCTGTATCAGTTCCAGCAAGACCATCTAGAATATACTGATCATCACCAACTAAAATATCATCACCAGCTGTACCTTCAATAATAAGTTGCAGCCCAACAGGAGAAATACCAAGCACCTTCTTAAAGATTTGCAAACTTCCTGAGCTTACCTCCGATGTCCAACTGATAAGCACGCGGTTATTACCAATATTTACCACATCAGGATGACGCTGGTCTGCAGATGTTGAATCATTCACCTGAAGTTCATCACCTACTGCTGCACCTGTGTTATCAAACCGTTGAGCATAAATACCACCTAATGATCCATCCTGATTGTAGGATGTCCAAGTCACAAGGAAACCATCGTCATCTAGTGTTGTTACGGTTGGCATCGTTTGATCACTACTTGTATAAGTATTTACCAATACGGCTGCCCCACCATTAATACCATTGGCAATACCATTAGCATCAAAGCGACGCTGATAAATTTCATAACTCGTACCAACCTTTTGATCCCAAGTCACAACAAACCCGCCATCTGCAAGTGCAGTGACATCTTGGCTATGATAATCTCTATAAAGAAGGTCAAAACTCGCTACTGCAAGCTTTGCACTTGTGGCTACACCACTCGCATTGAATGTTTGAGCAAATACACCATTACGGTAGGCTTGCCATGTAATCACATATCCACCGTTGGCAAGTGCTTGTAATGCAGGTTGGTCAAAAATTGTCCCACCTGTGGCAGGATCTGCGTAAGACTCAACAAGAACCTGACTGGTCAATGCAGTACCAGTTGAAGAGAACCTTCTTTGATAAATTGCAAAACTACTCTGTCCAGAACTCCAAGCAACAACAATCTCACCATTTGGAAGCTCCACAAGGTTGCTTTCATACTGGCTTCCACCACCTGTTGTGTTCACAATAATGTTACCAGTAACTGCTGTACCCTGTGCATCATATATCTTAAGCAACGCACCCCAATACTGACTGTCACTCCCCCAATCAGACCAAGTCACAGCGTACCCACCATTGCTTAGACCAACAATATTAGGGAGTCCTTGGTAAATACCTGCTGTACTTACTGTTTGTGCTCCCCCAACTTTATTACCATCATCATCATAACGTTGAACATAGATACGCCCAAGAGCGTTACCAACCCATGCAACAGCGTATCCGCCACCTACGAGGTCAGCAACCCTCGTCCGTTCACGGAGGTCAATTGAATTCCTTGAAGTCGCTGTTGAAACAAGCTCTTCAAGTGTTGCTTCTGTTCCTGGCACACCGTAAACACCAATATCCATCTGCTGTGTTTTCACAACGCCATTAAGATCAGTTAAGCTGTACTCAAAAGAAGCACCTCCAATATAACTCGCATCAGCGGTGTACGTGTAACTCCCATCTGGGTTCAGGTTCAACACACCTGAAAGAGGTGCAGAGACAAGAGAAATTGTATAACCAGCTGGTACATCAAACTGACCACTGTAACCCTGCCCTTGAGCAATTTGTAAACTACTACTTTGATCTGGGAAAGTTGAGGTCAAATCGACTGCACCATCAGCAAACTCCAAGCTTTCGACATTAACAAGCAAATCACCTTCATCATTACCTGCATTGTCAACAACGCTCACAATGCCACCGCTGCTAATATCAACCGTATAATCTGCAATATTTCCATTGTAAACAACAGCATCAAAGCCTGCAAAACCATCAATACTTTGGTTTGTACCACCTGCAAAGACATCATCTACATCAGTACCTTCAACCACAATACTTAAACCAGTATTTGAAACACCAAGCACCTTTTTATAGATTTGCAAGCTGCCAGACGTTACTTCAGATGTCCAGCTAATCACAACACGATTATCACCAATATTTGCCACGTCAGGATGACGTTGATCACCTATCACCGTATTATTAATTTGCACTTCATTACCAATAACATTACCAGCATTATCAAATCGCTTCGCATAAATACCACCTTGAGAACCATCTTGGTTATAAGATGTCCAAGTGATCAGAAAACCATCATCATCTAACGTTGTTACAGTTGGCACTGTCTGATCACCAGCTGTATAGCTATTTACCAGCACAGCAGCGCCCCCGTTAATACCATTAGGCACACCGTTTGAACCATATCGACGTTGGTAGATATTATACGTACCATCAGCTTCACGACCATCCCAAGTCACAACAAAACCACCATCTGCCAGAGCAGCTACCTCTTGAGAGTGATTATCTCTGTAAAGAAGGTCATAACTGGCAATTGCAAACTTACCTGTCGTAGGGTTGTCATTTGCATCAAACACTTGACCATAAATACCATTACGGTAAGCCTGCCACGTAATTATGTAACCACCACCAGCAAGAGATTGAACAGAAGGCTGATCAAAGATTGTACCTGGGGTCGTTGCATCGTTATACCATTCCACACGTTTTTCAGTACCTAGAGCAACACCCGTAGATGAGTAACGACGCATAAAGATCTCAAAGACACTTAAATTCGTTTGTGTTGTTGACCAAACAACCAGAACATCACCATTATCTAGCTGTGTAACGCTACTTTCATATTGACTTCCTACGCTCTGGACGTTGGCTTTAATGTCTCCAGTAATCGCATTACCTTGTGAATCAAACAACTTAAAGTAAACGCCCCAGTATTGGCCATCACTTCCCCAGTCAGACCAAGTCGCAGCATACCCGCCACTCTCAATCCCTACAACATTCACCATACCTTGCAGAGAAACAGTTGTTGTAATGAGTTGTGGGCCTCCAACTGCGTTTCCTTCAATATCATATCTCTGAAGTAACGTTTCTCTCGTATTTCCTGCAGCATAGTAACTGTTCCACGCCACAACATAACCACCATCAGAAAGTTGAGCCACCCTTGTACGTTCACGTAAGTCAGAACCATTGTTACGAGAAGTCGCATTAGCAACCAAATCTTCTGTCGAAGCATCACCTGCACTTGCCTCATCATGAACACCTATATCCATCTGCTGCACCTTCACAACACCTTCTGGGCTTGTGAGACTGTATTGGAAAGCAGTAACCCCCACATAATTTGCATCTGCCGTGTAGCTGTAGCTACCATCTGGATTTAAAATCAGAAGACCTGTAGTTGGAGATGCTACAAGAGCTAACGTATGCCCAGCAGGTACGGTCACTTGCCCATTAAAGGTTTGGCTTTGAGTGATTTGTAAACTAAATGCCTGCGTTGGGAACATAAGCGACCAATCAATATCACCATCAGCAAACTGTAGTTTCTCCACATTACTGATTGTATCGGTACCAATTAACCCTCCAGCACGGTTGTCTGTTAAAGAAACCACACCATCAACATCAGAAACAACTGTGTAGTCTGCGATATTCCCAGAAAGAACAGCTGTATCTATACCATCGCCACCATCAATCGTATCTGCGCCATCACCACCAATAATCACATCATCACCTGCTCCAGCATTAAGCGTATCACCGCCATCACCACCAAAGAGCAAGTCATTACCTGCATCGCCGTTAATAATATCAATACCATCACCACCGCTGAGGAAGTCATCGCCCTCGCCACCATACAACGTGTCATTACCCGTATCACCGTAGATGATATCTTTACCACCTTCACCAGAAACAGTGTCATTATCCTGACCACCGCTCAAATAATCATCGCCTAAGCCGCCATAAAGAGTATCAGCACCCCATTCACCAAAGGCTGTATCATTACCATCGCCGGTAGTAATAGTATCGTCGCCAGTACCACCAAAAATCTTATCAGTTCCCGCATCGCCGTTAATTGTGTCAGCATCAGCACCACCATAAATCAAATCATGGTCAACACCACCTGAAATGATATCGCTCCCCACGTTACCGTAAAGCTGGTCATTATTAGCATCACCGTTTAGTGTTTCATTCCACCACATACCAACAATACGGTCAGCATCACCACTACCACGCAAGAAGCGTTCATAGTAGTCGTAGTAACCCATACTTTTCTTCATGCCGAAGAAACCTGCACTCTTCTGCCAAAACTTCACTTGCACATCATTGTACAATTCACGGTCATAAGCTTCTGTCGTGACGTTCAAGTCGTAGTTGTCTGAAAGCCATGTTGTTGTAAGGGCTGTAGACGCAGAGAATGGCGTAGAAATATCTTGGTATCTTGTATTTTGGGCGGCAAACGTGTTGAGCACATTTTGTCCTGCTACAAGCACGTAAGAACCATTACCACCGCCATCGTAGGCAATATCGGGCACACGAATGGCCTGACCATCTGCAAACTCAATATATTCAAGGCCACTTGTTATGAAGTGATCTTGTACAGTAACCGTATTATCAACATCAAATGTAATAACCAAGTCATTACCAACCTGCTGAAGTGACGCTACATCAATATCATTCATATCCATAAGTTTAAGTGTATTGAGACCATCTGTGTCCTGAATTGTGTCATGACCATCACCGGATGTGTAAAGGAAGGCATCATTACCAGCACCACCATCTACAAGGTCATTACCTCGGCCACCTACAATAAGGTCTTCACCTATCTCACCGTAAAGGTCATCATCACCGTATCCACCCGCAATTGTATCGTTACCAATACCACCAAAAGCAATATCGCTCTCTAGGCCGCCATCTAGGGTATCGTCACCAGCATTACCGTAAAGTTGGTCTACACCTGCTTCACCAAATACGTAGTCATTATCATTTCCACCGCGTACATCATCATTACCATCACCACCGAAGAGAACATCGTTACCATCATCCCCACGGATTTCATCATCACCGGCACCACCATCAATTTCGTCATCACCAGCTTCACCAGAAAGAATATCGGCACCTAAACCACCTTCAAGGGTATCATTACCAGCACCACCAAGCATAGTATCAGCACCTTCACCACCGTAAAGAAGGTCATCACCGTCGTTACCTTCAACTTGGTCATCTCCAGCACCACCAAGTACAGTATCATCTCCAGCACCACCAAGAACATTATCAGCGCCGTCTCCACCGTACACACGGTCATTACCTGCACCACCGTCAGCAAAGTCATCTCCATCACCTGCTTCAATATGATCATCACCTGTACCACCCTCGATGTAATCAGCTGCTGCACGACCTTCAATGAAGTCATGACCACCTAAGCCGTAGATCTCATTCGCACCTGATTGACCAACAATCACATCATTGCCGAGGTTATCACCTACTCCAGAATCATTACCATAGAAGTCATCATTTGTATTACCCACAGTACGCAACAAAGAACCAGCATCACGCAAGCCTGTTATCTGCAAACTACCATCTGGCTGCTCTTCCGTTCTGTGGGAGATTGTCTCATCATGGTAAATCTCAGGCTTCAACATTTGTGATAAGGCAACACTAATAGCCACTGTTACAGCAAAGCTTGCTGGATCAAACACAGTCCATTGTTTGTCAAGCAACCCCCACAAAGTGGTAGTAATACCATCACCCAATGTGCCTGCAACAGATGCCGCAACAGAAGCTTGCCCAGCAGCAATAGCAGCATAACCAACCTGCTCTTCGCCAATAGCATCACCACTTGTCATCGCAGTGATAAGAGACATTGCAGCTGCAGAAACAGCAACACCACCAATATTGAGCTTATTATCTGCTACAAATAAATCTTTAAAAACTTCACTTTGTAGGGAGCTATTAATAACTTGGCTAGTGACAATCTGATGCACTGCCTCATCAGGGCTTTTGTCAGAAAGAATTGTAGCAACAGCAAAGTCAAGCAATGCTCCTTTTACAAGTTCTGTATTAGTCGCAGATAGAAGCGAATTATCCCCATCTATATTTGCTTTAATTGTATCAAAAACTTCACCAACACCGCCTATAACCAACAAACGTTGAGCAATATCCTCTACAACATCAACAATATTCTCCCCACCAATGAGGCGAGATGTTATTTCAGACATTAAAGCAGTAGTATCGTAATATGTATTTCCAGCGTTATCTGTTTGCGAGTAGTACGCCAAAGCGTTCTCGCCAACACCTGCAATAAAATCACCGACCTTATGATCACGCGAGAAAACCATTCCGAAGAAATCTGTTACAGCAACCAAACCACTAGACGTGCTCACTGACCCTGTACCGTCTACAAGAACACCATTGCTTCCACCTTGACCATCGGGCACATCTTGAACTATAGCTAAATCAATACTACCACCACTTTCTAATAGCAAGCCTTGCAGTTCACTGTCCGACTGAGAATAGTAGAGCATTGTATCAACAGGGTTAACACCATCATCTTTTTCAATAAAGGTACCATCTTGTATTTCACCCCCATCCCTCTTCAGACCCTCAACAACTTTTTGTATAGTTTCTTCGGCAGTTTGAGCTGATGGAGATGTATTAAAACGATATATTGGCAGCTCCCCCTCAGGTAACTCATATATCATTTCATCACCAGAACTGCCTGTTACCAACAAACTTTTCAGGTCATTCTGTTCTTTCTTAGTTTCACTCATAAATGCTGCTATATCATCAACACTCTGGGAAATTTCATCAGCGAAATAATACGCAGCACCAAAACTAGCCAATCCAACAGCAACTTTCACGTGTGGTATACTAGGATTCAAAAGTGCCGCAGACAGTGCTAGATCAAATGCTGCCTCAAAAGCGGTACCTGTAGCAACTACTGCCCCAGCGTGTAAAAAGACATATTGTTCATTTTGATCTTTATAAACCTGCATATCAAAGGATGCAGCTAAAGATGCGGCATCTGTCCATGCCTGTATGCGGGCTGGCAAACTCTCCGTTGCATTAGCTATAATTGAAGTAACGCTGGTAACCATTTCAGCTCCAGACTTAAGTGCCTCTTCTACCGTAATTCCCATCAGTCTATTCTCCTCAACTTTTAATTACATTTCTTTTCAATTTCAACCCGTGGGGCAATCACTACTGCCCAACCAAAAGATTCCAACAAACTTAAATACTCTTTTTCTTTTTTCTTAAATGATATTTTTGAATAAGAGTCAAAATACTTGTTTCTCCTATCATCCATAGTAGCTAATGCAAATAAAGCATCTGCACAATGCCCCTCGTTTATCTTTACAAGAGATTGATAATAAAGGAGGTCATTCTGGTAACTGTTCAAAAGAAGCCTAAGCATATTCAACTTATAATACTCGTCACCCCCTGCAGATATACTATCGGTTATATTCTGATCTAAAACCTGCCCTGAAACTTCATGGATCATAAAACGGATTTTTTCTTTATCATCAAAAAAGTTAATCATTTCAACAGACATAGCTTGCTGAATACTAAGTAACACATCAACTCTGGAGTTATATCCAATCCAACGACTTTTGAATTCTGAAGAAGAAAGACCTTTATATATGTTCAAAAGATCAGGCAAGACTTCTCTATAATTATTCTCGTCAAACTTTTCAGGTATCTTCGGTTTAACTTTAATGTAGTATTCCCACACAAATCTTTCACCATCATGCCTAGGCACTATCTCTAACAGGTCGCCATATAAATCACTTTCCACTTCATCAAACATTTCTCTCATAAAGTTTGGTGGTAAAACTCTACGTATCAGCTGAAAAGTAGATAAAGTGGCATATCCTCCTTTAGTATTATATGCAGAATGAAACGATTCCCATTTTCTATCAATAATGGAGATATATTGAATGGAGGCAACAATCAGCATGGAAAGCAATGAAATAGTTACAAATATTTTCACGCAGGAAAGACCATTTCTCACTGAAAACTTATTTTTAGCCAATTTGAATCTACCTCCTACATTTTCAAACTCTACAAATGCTAGCTGCTATTTGTATATTCACCAATAGTAGACCAATTTCACATGCTTCATTTTTAAGCACAAACACCACCCAACCACAGCAAAAACCATATTTATTCTGTGTAATTACAAAGTGTTAACCATTAAAGTGTATACAGCTTCAAAGTTGCACAGTTTTTAAGCAACCTAAAATTGTACTTATTTCCTCTTGCACGCAAAGGTATGTTCTTTTATTCTGCTTGTTCACATTGTATTCAGAATATGTAGAGAGAGTCATGACTCAACCTAAAACCAGCAAAGCAGATATCGGTAAAAAAGAGCAACTTGATACAGGTCTTGCCTGTTTAATGCTTCTTTCTCAGTTCCATGAAAAGGTGGTGAACCCTCATCAGCTGCAGCATGAGTTTTCTGATTCTGGTAGACCTTTTGATGTGCAAGAGATCCTCCTCGCCAGTAAAGACATTGGCCTCAAAGCAAAACAAGTGACAACATCTACATGGGAACGCCTGAATCGTATTCCACTACCTGCAATTGCAAAGATGAAAGACGGCAGCTTTGTTGTCCTCGCTAAAATTGCGGAAGATAAAGTGCTTATTCACAATCCTGTGACGAACAAACCCGAAACACTCACCAAAGAGGACTTCCTTGCAGAATGGAGCGAAACACTCGTTCTCATCACGCGTCGTTCCCTACTCGGCGACAGCTTCAGACGCTTTGACTTCAGCTGGTTTATTCCTGAAATTATCAAATACCGCCGTTTATTTTCTGAGGTATTATGGGCTTCATTCTTCCTTCAGCTTTTTGCATTGGTTACGCCCCTGTTCTTCCAAGTGGTGGTAGACAAAGTACTTGTACATCAGAGCCTCAGCACACTTGATGTGCTTGTCTTTGCCCTTATTGTGGTGTCGCTTTTTGAGGCTTTTCTTGGTGGCCTGCGTGCTTACGTGCTTGCCCACACCACCAGCCGTATTGATGTCACGCTTGGCGCAAGGCTCTTTAGGCATATGCTCAACTTACCGATTGCTTATTTTGAAGCAAGACGTATTGGTGACACCGTCGCCCGTGTACGTGAGCTTGAAACAATCCGTAACTTCCTAACGGGTTCTGCCTTAACCTCTGTTATTGATGCCTTCTTTATTGTGGTATTTCTTGCGGTGATGTTTTACTACGCACCGTTCCTTACATGGATTGTGATTGGCTCTATTCCGTTTTATATTGCCCTTACCTTCTTTGTGACACCGACACTCCGTAAACGCATTGAAGAGAAGTTCCACCGTGGTGCGGAAAACCAAGCTTTCCTTGTGGAGAATATCAATGGGATTGAAACGGTAAAAGCCAGTGCGATTGAACCGCAAATGCGTCGCCGCTGGGAAGAACAGCTTGCGGCTTACGTAAAAGCGAGCTTTAAAGCAACTAACCTCAACAACATTGCCAGCCAAACTGCACAAGTGATTAGTAAAATCACTATGGCGCTTACACTCTACTTTGGTGCACATATGGTGATTGCAGGTGACCTTACTGTAGGGATGCTTGTCGCTTTTAATATGCTCAGTGGTCGTGTAACTGGCCCTATTCTTCGCCTTGCACAGCTTTGGCAAGAACTACAACAAATTGGTGTTTCTGTTGAACGTTTAGGGGATGTGCTTAATACAAAAAGTGAAATTAACAACTCACAAAATCGTGCTCGTATGCCTGAAATTAAAGGTGAAGTTATTTTTGATACGGTATCCTTCCGCTATCAGCCAGACACACCTCTTATTCTCGATAACATCTCGCTTAATATTAAAGCTGGTGAAATCATTGGCCTTGTCGGTGCATCAGGGAGTGGTAAGAGCACACTCACCAAGCTTGTACAGCGCCTTTACGTACCTGAAAAAGGACGTATTCTCATTGATGGTATTGATATCAGCATGGTAGACCCTGCATGGTTGCGCCGCCAAATTGGTGTGGTATTGCAAGAGAACTTCCTCTTTAACAAATCTATACAAGAAAACATTGCCCTTGCTGATCCTGGACTGAGCATTGAACAGATTATTGATGCAGCCAAACTTGCTGGCGCACATGAATTTATCGTACAGCTCCCTCAAGGATATGACACTATTATTGGTGAGCGCGGTTGTACACTTAGTGGTGGTCAACGCCAACGTTTAGCTATTGCTCGCGCCCTCGTAACAAACCCTCGACTACTCATCTTTGATGAAGCAACCAGTGCGCTTGATTATGAATCTGAAAGTATTATTCAAAAGAACATGAAACATATTGCCAAAGGGAGAACAGTATTCATTATTGCTCACCGCCTCAGCACTGTTTATGATGCCAACCGTATTTTTGTGATGGACAAAGGCTCTATTATTGAAGAAGGAACACATAAAACGCTTCTTGCCAATAAATCTAGTCAGTACGCCAAACTTTACCAGTTACAATCTGGTACAAAAGAGGGAGCGTAAAACATGAATTTCAAACTAAAAACTCTTAAAGAGAAAATCTCTGATATCAAACAAATTTGGCAAGACTATAAAGCAGCTGAATCTGCTTATAGTAAAACGAAGCCAGAGATCTTTGAAGACAGAGAATTTCTGCCTGCAGCACTTGAGATACAAGAAACCCCTGCCTCTCCTGTTGGACGTATTACAATGATCTCGCTCTGCCTTTTTGTTGTGATCGCAGTTTTATGGGCTGTTTTTGGTAAGGTCGATATTATTGCTGTAGGTGAAGGGCGTATTATTCCAAACGGCCATGTAAAGCTCATCCAACCATTTGAAACTGGCGTTGTTGCTGCTATTCATGTTCAAAATGGGCAAAAAGTTAAAAAAGGTGATTTACTTGTAGAGCTTGATATTACTCAAACAGATGCTGACCGCCTCCGCCTCGAAAAGCAACTACCTATCGCGCGTGAAAAGTTCAAAATTACGCAAAAGCTGTACAAGCAAGGTGCTTCATCTAAATTTGATCTTCTCACCCATGAGAAAGATTTAATCCAAATGGAACAAGATCTTAAAAAAGCGCAGCAGCGTGTACTTTTACAAAACCTTAGCTCTCCTATTGACGGAATTGTACAAGAACTTCAAATCCATACCATTGGTGGTATTGTTACTCCAGCCCAAGAGTTGATGAAAGTGGTACCTCAAAATGTATCTTTAGAAGCTGAAATTATGCTTGCTAATAAAGACATTGGCTTTGTAGAGGAAGGGCAAGATGTGAAAATCAAGCTGGAAGCATTCCCTTTCACTAAGTACGGCATGATAGACGGAACAGTACTCCACGTTTCTAACGATGCCATTCAGGATGAGGATTTGGGCCCTGTGTTCTCTGCACGTATTTCTATGGATAAGTCCACCATACAAATCGAAAAGAGACTTGTACAGCTTTCACCAGGTATGAGCCTTTCAGGAGAGATCAAAACAGGTTACCGCCGTATTATTGAATACTTCCTCTCCCCTATTCTGAAGTACAAAGCAGAAGTTATTAGAGAACGTTAGAGGGACTTAGGTTCGAACTTCTGTACTGCCCCCCCCTGCGTGCACTCAGATAGTACGAACTTGTGTCATATAACATATTACCTGAGAGTTTCTAACCGGACTTAGGTTCGAACTTCTGACTACCCCCCCCCTGCGTGCAGTCAAATAGTTCGAACTTGAGTCCTTAGTTCTATTTAATTTTGTTTAGGCATTAAACTTCATAAATAACTTACCAGTCTATTTTACTCATCATATCAACAAAAGTTTTGAAGCCAGTATGAGCTGTGTATTTATTCACTCTGTCAATATCCGCCTGCGTAAGCGTTCCTCTTTCAGCATCAGTATATTCATCAATACTTTTAGCTGAACACTTGCCTTCAACATAAGTGTTATCCAACAACCTAACTTTTGCTAAAAACTCTTTTGCATTTGCAACATCCCTGATCACTTTTTCAGAAACCAAAAAGCTTTTATGTGAAAATGGCGTCGTCACACCATACTCTTGATGGTATCTATCATGGTCAGTATTAACATCATCGCTTTCAAAAGAATGCACCTTACCATCAAGCTTTATAAAAAGTGATTCACCACGACCAATATTCTTAATACTATTAACACCTGCTTTAAGAAGAACCACCCCTTGCTTGTGCTTAGGTGTATCTTGATAAAGTTCAAAAGCAACATCAGAACAAACTACTTTTTCCATTCTAATGACTTTATCCCCATCAAACTGGGTTGTTTCCGTGTATGGAACGTTATAAAAACTGTTCATAAGCTGTTCAGTATCGGTCATACACCCACTCAGTAAGAGTGCAGTTGTTAAGCTTAAATATAATGGTGATTGCTTCATTGTTTAGCTCCCTTTTGATTGAAAGGTCGCCTATTTAAAAGGCGACCGGGAGTTTATAACCATCATCGAGTGTGGCACAGCACTTTTTAGCATACGCCTGGACATATAGTGCTGCCTCCCGGTCATAAAAACCAGTAGGCAGCATCATTGTTCACGGTCTGATGCATCGACCGCTCGATGTAGGGTTATAAAGCCCCAGAACAGGTACCTGTTCCGACATAGACAGTACCTAAAAACAGTAGTGATATCAAGCAAACATATATTAAAAAGGGAAAATAGCAAAAAGGGCATTTATAACATTCAATGTTATACAACCCATTGAAAAATAAAAAGATATTGACACCGACACCCACATCTGATTTGATATAAGCGTAACAACTTGTTGCACCCGAGGGCGGGATGCCCTCAACATAGGAAAGGTTTTTGGCGGGATGCCTCAAGCTGCACAGGTTGCACCATTTCACTAGGCGGGATGCCTGATGAATTGAAAAAAACAAACAAGAAGAAATGAATGAACAGCGTAATAGTGCGTTGCTCATGTTTGTAAGTTCAATACATCAAGGCAACCTACTTTTTTATTTTCGGTTTCTTGATGAAAAGATGAAAAAAGGGCCTGAAAATGGAACAACGTTACAATATAAAACATATTGAAGTATCTACTCTAAATGCATATGCTAATAATGCACGCACCCATTCTGAAAAACAAATCCACCAAATAGCTAAAAGCATCGAAACCTTTGGCTTTAACAACCCTGTACTGATAGACAAAAACAACACCATCATTGCTGGGCATGGCCGTGTTGAAGCAGCTAAAAAGCTTGGTTTAACACAACTCCCCACCCTATGTTTGGAACATCTTACGAACGAACAAAAGAAAGCTTATATCCTTGCTGACAACCGCCTTGCAGAAAAGGCAGGGTGGGACGATGACATATTGCGTATTGAACTACAAAATCTGCTGGAAGTTGATCTGGATTTTGACATTTCTTTCACAGGTTTTGAAATGCCAGAAATCGACCTGTTAATTCAGGAAACCGTCCCTGAAAGTAAAGAAGAAGATGTTGTTCCTGAAGCCCCCTCCTCCCCTATTAGCAAACTTGGTGACTTGTGGATTCTTGGTCAGCACAGGTTACATTGCGGTGATGCACTGGAAAAGAAATCATACAGTACCCTCTTAGGAGAAGAGAAAGCTAACCTCGTTTTCACAGACCCTCCTTACAATGTCAAAATTGATGGGCATGTATGCGGTAATGGTAAAGTACAACACCGTGAGTTTGCTATGGCTAGTGGGGAAATGACACCTGAAGGGTTCACTTCATTCCTGCAAACAGTATTTCAACGTATGACAGAGCATACAAGTAATGGATCTATTCATTTTATCTGTATGGATTGGAGACATATGAAAGAGCTGCTCACTGCTGGAAATGAGGTTTACACAGAGCTCAAAAATCTGTGTGTATGGAATAAAGACAACGGCGGCATGGGAAGCTTATATCGTTCCAAGCACGAACTTGTTTTTGTCTTTAAAAACGGCAAAGAATCTCACACAAACAACATTGAACTCGGCAAGTATGGTAGGTACCGTACAAATGTATGGGACTACGCTGGCATAAACACTCTGCGTAATGGCCGTGATGATGAGTTGGCCATGCATCCCACTGTCAAGCCAGTATCTATGGTAGCAGATGCCATACTCGACTGTTCCAACCGATCTGACATCATACTAGATCCTTTTGGCGGCAGCGGTAGCACAATGATAGCAGCAGAAAAAACGGGGAGGTCCGCCTACTTATTGGAATTAGATCCTATCTATGTAGATGTCATCATCAACCGCTGGCAGAACCTTACAGGTGAAGAAGCGATACATGCCCAAACGAAAAAAACTTTCAAGGAGGTACAGCATGAGCAAGGATAATAAATATAAAGTTGGTTACGGCAAACCACCTAAAGAAAGTCGGTTCCCAAAAGGGCACTCTGGAAACCCCAAAGGCCGGCCTAAAAACACAGGGAATCTGAAAAAGGATCTGCAAAGCCTATTGGAACAGGACTTAATAATTAAGGAAAACGGGCAACGTAAAACAATTTCTGCTCAAAGGGCAATGATACAAAGTGTGCTTACTAAAGCACTCAAGGGGGATATGCGTGCTACAGCACTCATTATCAAACTTATGGAACGTCACCTTTATGATGAGCTGATTGATAATGGTGATGCAGAACTCAGCCAATCTGACAAAGCGTTAATGCTAGATGCACTTTCTCGTTACGAAAGCATCAGAGAGATTAGCAAATGACCTTTACGCAAGATCATTTCAGGGCCCTTCTTCGAGAAGACTTTCACACCTTCATGCAAAAGGTGCTCAGAGACCAACTCAAGGATGGTTATGTTCCCAACTGGCATATAGATGTTTTAGCCACCCAACTTTGCAAAGTATACATGGGAGAATGCACAAGGCTCATTATCAACATGCCCCCTCGTAGCTTGAAATCTACCATCACATCTGTAATTTTCCCAGCATGGGTAATGGGCAAAGCCCCTAAAACAAAGATTATTAGCTGTAGTTATGACCTAAACCTTGCTTGCAAACTAGCACGTGAATCTCGCGATATTATGCAAGCACAATGGTACTCATCTACCTTTGGGGGTACCAGAATAAGCCAATCTAAATCTGCAGAAAATGACTATGAAACAACGCAAGGAGGCAGACGTTACTCTGTTTCAATAGGAGGCTCTATTACAGGACACGGTGCTGACATCATTATCGTTGACGACCCTCAAAAAGCGCAAGATATAAAGTCAGAAGTGTACCGTGAAAAAAGTAAAGATTGGTTTAGCAGCTCCATCTACACGCGTTTAGACAACAAAGAAAAAGGGGCTATCATTGTTATACAGCAGCGCCTCCACCCAGATGACCTTTCAGGATATTTACTGGAAGAGAAAGAAGGTTGGACTCATCTCAATTTTCCAGCCATTAACGATGTAGAGCGTGAGTTCACTCTTTCCGATGGTAGTACAAAGCTATGGAAAGAAGGTGAATTACTACAAGGTGTACACGAAGGTGAAAAGGTGTTGGAGCAAATTAAGCGTGAACTCAACCCTCAAGAATTTCAAGCACAGTATCTACAACGACCAATGATAAATGAAGGTCAAATGATAAACTGGAAATGGTTCAATACTTACGAAGAGTTACCAACCACAGGCTACATTGTACAAAGTTGGGATACGGCTCACACCGATGGACCTAATAGCGATTACAGCGTATGTACAACGTGGTTTGTTAATAAAGATAACTTTTATCTCCTAGATGTGTTCCGTAAAAGAATGCTTTTCCCTGACGTTTTAAGACAAATCAAGGTGGAAAAAAGTAAGTACAATGCCACTATCATTCTGGTAGAGCAGAAAGGAACGGGCCAAGCGTTAGTTCAACAGCTTTCTAAAGAAGGTATTCAGGTTACTGCTATAGAACCACGAGGGGACAAAGAAGAACGGTTTGGATGCGTAACACCTATGATTGAAAATGGTAATATCTTCCTACCCAAACAAGCTCACTTCCTCCCAGACTTCAGACAAGAACTACTGTCATTCCCCAACGTCAAACATGATGATCAAGTAGACAGCCTATCCCAAGCCTTCAACTGGTTCAGGAACCGCCCAAGACATGTCGTAAAAAGAAAAGAGTTGATCATTTAATCACTGGACTTCCTTGCCAAAGGAAGCGTTTATGTTGCTACTACAAAGGAGAGCAACATGAATGAAGAGCAATTAACGCAAAAATTAACATGGGTAAAAGAAGCAAGTCGTGAAGAACTTGCCAAAGAATGGGAACACTTCTTCGGCACAACACCCCCTACTCGCTGTGGCATGAACATACTACGTGGCAACGTTTCGTACCAATTTCAATCACAGTTCCACGGTGCTTTAAGTTACGCAACTAAAGAAAAGCTGCGCAACCTGTACAATCAATTCAAAAAAGACCCAAAGTATCAACCAACAGGTAAAACCACCCTGCTCCGCGCTGGCACCAAGCTCATCCGTGAATATAAAGGACAGGTCTACGAAGTAACTGCCTTAGAAAAAGGTTATTCATTCCAAGGCAAAAAATACCGAAGCCTTTCACAAATTGCCAACAAAATCACAGGTAGTAAATGGAATGGTAAGCTATTCTTTGGGATTAAGTAAAATCAGGAAATTCATCATTTACCAATAAGTCTCTACCTTCAGATAAATAGCTCTTCAATGCTTTATCGGTAGACTCCATGGATTTTTTACTCATATCCTGATATTTATTTAAATCTTCATCTGAAAATCCCATCCCTAACTCTTTACGAATCAGAATATTACATGAAATTAATATCTCTCTACCTTTTGGTAGTTGATTTAAAGCCGCTTCTAAAAGGTTTATTTGCAAAACAGTTAACTTTTCAGACTCTTCATCTGCATAATCACGACATTTTTCCATCTTCACTTGCAAATCTTCTGTTATCTTAACCATATTAGCCAAGGACTCTTCATCAACAGCATTCTTCATCTGTTCGGTCCATTCTTTGTGCTGCTCAAGATATATTTGATGCATATTGTTAGAATGGTTAATTTTATTCTGAACACCTTCACAAACTATTTTCATGGGGGCTATTTTAAATATAGATTCAGAAATATGTTGTTGAAAATCAGTCACGTTCTGAATTAATTCAACCCCCGCGACTGCGTGTAATTTATCTAATGCAGCACTAATCTTAGGGTCGACAGACATATTCTTTAAGTCAGCTTGAGGAAGAGATGCCAATGCTGTTTGCATATATACAGCAGACTCATACGCATCAAAATATATTTGTTTCCGCATTTCCATTTCACGCTGTGTGCGATTCTCTTTCTGAGCATGTGATAGCTGTAACCATGTGGCAGCAAGAGAGGCAGAAGCACCAAGGAATGCACCAATTAACCCACTTACTATCTCTGTATTACTCGCAATCCAATTTTCCACTCGACTTCCTTCCTAAACGAAGCGTTACTTGCTGTAGGAGGTACAGTATATATGAATGAAACTAAAACACCAATACGCTGCGCAATTTACACCCGTAAGTCTCATGAGGCAGGATTAGAACAAAACTTCAACTCACTTGATGCACAAAGAGAAGCTTGCTCGGCATACATCCTCAGCCAGAAGCATGAAGGGTGGGAAGAAGTACCAACGATGTATGATGATGGAGGCTTCTCTGGAGGGAACATGGAACGGCCCGCCCTGCGGAAACTTATGGCAGACATTGAGATGGGTCTCGTCAATGTCGTCGTTGTTTATAAGGTTGACCGCCTCACCCGTTCCTTAGCTGATTTCGCTAAAATTGTGGAGAAATTTGACAAACAAGGTATATCTTTTGTTTCAATAACTCAACAATTTAACACCACAAGCTCAATGGGAAGATTAACGCTTAATGTGCTCCTCTCTTTTGCTCAATTTGAGCGAGAAGTTACCGCAGAACGTATTCGCGACAAGATTGCAGCATCTAAGAAAAAAGGTATGTGGATGGGCGGTGTGACACCGCTTGGCTATGACCGAGATGATAAGAAGCTCATTATAAATGAAGAAGAAGCAAAGAAAGTAAGGTTCATCTTCGACCACTTCCTTGAATGTAAAAATGTGCGCAAGCTACGTGCAGAGCTTATGCAACAAAATATACGCACTAAAATACGCACAATCAAAGATGGAAGTATTATAGGTGGCTGTAACTTCTCACTTGGAAGTTTGTACCACTTTATTAAAAACCCTATCTACGCAGGCAAAATCAAACATGAAGATGTATTATATGAGGGCATACATGAAGGCATCATCACCTTTGAGAAATGGCAGCAGGTACAAGGGCTCATCGCCAGCAATGCCATAGCAAACCAATATCGCTTCATGTCAAAAGAACCTAGCTTACTTAAAGGGCTTATTTTTGATATTAACGATCGTCCTTTTAGTCCAAAACACGGCACCAAAAAGAACGGTATGCGCCGCTACCGTTACTATGTACATAGAGATATCATCCTCGGAGAAAATGAGAACTTGCCAACCTTTGGTAACCTACCTGCACAAGATATAGAAGAGATCGTCATTAACATCATCAAAGGCATCCTGACGAGACCTGACAAGCTGCGTAGACTTGCTGAGGACAAAACCCACCAACAGCATATGATTGAGCAAGGAACCAAACGTAAAGAAGCCATAGATGCTATGCAGCCTGAAGGGCTGCACAAAACCATATCGGGGCTCGTATGCAAGGTCATCATGGAAGAAAATATCGTATCTGTACATATAGACCGTCAGGCGCTCAAAACATACCTCATCAAAAATGAGCTGGACACACCAAAGGGGTATGAAAAGTGTAGTGACGTTATAACCATCAGGCAGCGTATAACGCTAAGACGGTTTAAACATGAAATGCGGCTTATTATAGATAACCACGATGGTAGCGACGTCCCCACCCCAAACCCGAGCATATGCAAGGCACTTGCTAGAGCATTTGTATGGAATGAGAAGCTCACAAGTGGGAGTGTTACATCTGTTAAAACATTATGCAAAGAGGAAAACCTCTGCGAGCGCTATGTGAAAAGCATCCTTCCCCTTGCATGGCTGCCTGCAAAGCTGGTGGAGGAATTACTTGATGGGCAACACAAGGAAATGAAATTGGGAGATTTAACTACTAATAATGCATTTTAAGATATTTCGTCACTTCAAACTTTTCTACAAATGGAGGACTTCTCATATCATTCATAAGCTCCCAATAACATTCCTTACCAAGATCAGATATAATCTCTTTAGGGTAATTATATTTGTAGCGAAGTATTTTCATATCCTCATCAAACCACTCAACTACACAATCTTTATGCTCTTCCACCATGTAGTAATATATTCCCCAACGGATATTATTTAAATATTCAGCTATTGTACTGCAATGATAAGAAAAAACATCTTCAAAGAATTGGTCTGTAAAATCCTTAAGAGCCAATAAACACTTATCAATAGATACCTCGCAGTTGTTTTCTCTTAGAACTTGCTGGAGTTTTTTAGCTTGTATGGTTTGATTAGTAAAATTATGTTTATTTATATTTCCACACATTGTAATAAATAATTGACGTTGGATTTTAATATCTGTTTCTAATTCAATAGAAGCAAACCACCTCTTTTTAACAGTAACTACTTCTTCAAGCCATTTAGAAAATTCAGCAACCGACTCCTTTAAAGGAGTTATATATTCTGAGTTAAACTGTGGATTATTACATACCTCTGCTAACAGCTCTAAAAAGTCACTCTCACCTTCAAAGAAACCACGAGGGACAGATAAAAAATCAACTAAAAGAACATTAAAATAAAGTTTATCCGTATATGTTTTAAACATTATTTGTGAATGTGGGTCGTTAATAGAGAAAGTCATTAGCATATGATTCACCATATCGTTAATCATATCTAACGACGACTTCAAAATTACAACTTCTCTCTCATGCTTCGTAAGGGCATGTTTTTCATCAAAAGCTTTATTACGTGCCATGTACCAAAACCACTTTCCCTATTAATTCCCTGTTATCATTCTAACATAACTTACGTAAGCCGCCCTATCTCTAAGTTCCAGCGCAAATACCTCCACAAAAAATGAATTTTTCCCTGTATTTTCCCTGTAAAACAGGTAAGTGGACATCGGCAAATGCCATTAGAGAGGAAATGGAGAAATGGGCATATATGGACTCTCTGTTTTGCTATAAGAGAGCAGAACAGGCAAATATAACGCTGTAAGCGTTTGAAATCTTGCGATGTAGTGGGAAATTGTAAGTGGACTATGAATAGCCGCGATCTAAATGGTCGGAGATAGGATTAACATCCTAAATACAACTAACTGTTATTTAAAGAATTGTCATAATTCGAACTATACTTATACCAACATTTATACCAACAAATAACTTTTCTTTGAGTGAAGTTAAACTCTTTCTAACAGTTTATAAATCTCCCTATTTAGGCAAAGGAGGTAAATTCAATTCACCCAAAAAGACATTATGTTTATCTGTAGCCTTTTTGATATCCCTGTCTAAAGCTTCAATATCTTCATGAACATCTCCTAAGATAATTTCTTTTTCTGGCTCTTTTGTACTGATATAACGTGAAATATTTAAATTGTAATCATTCTTTTCAACTATTTCATTCATTGATACTTTTCTAGAATAGCGCTCTTCTTCTTTTCTATGCTGATAAGTTTTAATTATCCTCCCAATATGGTCTTCTGTACCGTCTGTACCATCCCCTAGATAATTCTGCCCTTTACCTTTTTCAAAGTCTTCACTAGCATTAATAAAGAGCACGTCATCCGATTTTTTACATTTCTTAAGGACTAATATGCAAACAGGGATACCTGTTGAATAAAAAAGATTGGCCGGCAGACCGATAACTGTATCAATATGCCCATCATTTAAAAGTTTTCGGCGAATTTTATGTTCAACCCCTCCACGAAACAAAACACCATGGGGTAGAATAATTGCCATAGTCCCATCTTCTTTAAGATAGTGGAATCCATGTAATAAAAATGCAAAATCAGCAGCAGATTTGGGTGCCAGCCCATAATTCTTGAAACGTACATCATCCGCCAACGACTCGGAAGGATCCCAACGCAAACTAAATGGGGGGTTTGCGACCACAGCATCAAAATACGGTCTTTTAGCAGGGTTCTCTTCTCTCAAAACATCCCAATCATTATCTAAGGTGTCGCCATGAAAAATCTCAAACTCAGAGTCTTTAACTCCATGCAAAAGCATATTCATACGAGCCAAGTTATATGTAGTAATATTTTTCTCTTGACCATAAATCTTGCCAATTCCGTGTAGTCCAAGGCGATTTCTTACGTTTAAAAGCAAAGAGCCTGACCCACAGGCAAAATCAAAAACACTTTCTAACTGTTTCTTTTCACCTTGGGATGGGTCTTGGCTATCTAAGCTTACAATGCCTGATAAAATGCTAGATACTTGTTGCGGGGTATAAAACTCACCCGCCTTTTTCCCGGAACCGGATGCAAATTGGCCAATCAAATATTCGTAAGCATCTCCCAGAGTATCACTATCAGTAGAAAACTCTTTTAAGCCTTTTGATATCTCATTAATGATTTTAGAAAGTTTTGCATTGCGCGAATCATAATCTTTCCCAAGCTTTTCTGATGTTAAATTAATTTCAGAAAATAGGCCTTGGAAGGTACTTTGGAATGATTCATTCTCAATATATTTAAAACCTTTCTGAAGGGTTTTGAGGAGCTCACCATCATGAGTTCTCGCCATTTCTGAAATATTCCCCCACAGGTACGCAGGTTCGATTACATAGTGAACACGGCGGCGCATAAGGTTTTCAAAAACCCCAATGTCTTCATTGTTTTCTTGATACCAAACTTGCAGAGAGGTGTTTACATCCAATTTCTCAAGAATATCGGAAGAGGTTTCCGGGTAATCCGTCCCCAGTTCTTGTTTAGCTGCATCTTCGTAGTTATCAGAAATATAACGCAAAAAGAGGAATGAGAGCATATAATCCCTAAAGTCATCAGGATTCATTGCTCCCCTCAATTGGTCAGCAATTGCCCAAAGTATCTTTCCTAATTTTTTTTGTTCTTTTTCAGTCATCACGGTGTTCCTTCTTGTGTCTCTATAAATAATTCTGGATTGAATGTGTAATTTTTCATAAACGTCTCCAAAACCCTTTTAAATTGAATTTTATTTTCTTCCATCATAACCATAGGTTCATACAATGAGTAATTGCCGTGATTTAAAACATTTATAAGTCGTGCGTATAAAATATCATCTGGATCATTTTTCTCTTTTTCTATTAATGATGAAAACCTATTAAAGCCATGAAAACAGGCTGATTTCTCAAGAATAGTACGCAGTGTATTAAAGTGATGCGTGTAGATATCCCCATCTTCAGCACTATTATACAACTCAACTAACGTCGCCACATGATGAAAAAATGGAGTATCTCCAGTTTCTTTTAGAGAATACTTTTTTGGGATACTTTTATACACTTTAAGCTTACCACCTTGTAATTTCCCTTGAAATGAATCTAAAAACATTTGCACGGGATTTAATGAGGTTTCGTGCATTTCAAGAATAAAATTTTTCATATTAGCTGGGGTACTTAAAGTCTGAGCAGTTACACCTTTGTCAGGATATGCTTCGTTTATTTTATTAATTACATTAGTTTTTGAGCCTTCATTCAGGGCATTAATAATTTCCGCTAGGTCTTTAATTTGCAAATCGATGCCATTTTTTACCTTGCTTATAAAGTACGGAGTCGCCTGTTTATTTTTCTTTGGATCTAATTCGTTCCACATTACATTAAAGAAAAGAGTGTGGTGCGATGATAATACCGCTTTAAGTGGATTTTCTTTCCTTTTTAAAAGCTGGGCTAAGTGGTGAGCAATTGCAATAATGTTATTTTCATCCAGTGATGATACAGGATCATCAATATAAACATATTTGACCCATTGGTATGCTTCAATTTCCTTATCCATAGCAATTTCAACAATGGCTAGGAAGAAGCACCAAATGAATATGTTTTCTTCACCACGTGATATTTTAATATTCGTCTCTACACGCTCTCGTTCTTGCCCTGGATTTTTATCATAATCCTCATTCGGCACCTTGCGAGAGAAAGAAATGAGCCATTCTTTGTAATCAATAACGAAGTCAAAATCCACATAGCGATGCAAAAATGGACGAATACGCGTCTCCATTTCTAAACTTTCCAAGCCAGCAAAAAAGCGTGAGGAAGAATTCAGTTTTAACACACGCACACTATCACCATCCAAATCATTATCCCATGTGAATAAATCCTCAGTAAAAGCATTGAAGTAGAGTGTATCGCTCGTAACACTTCCATTACTATCCTCCTGTTTGCCTATATCCTTAAAGGCCATAGAAAGACGTGTTTTTCCTGTGCCGTTATAGGCAAATAAAAGCAAATATTTTTTTTGCTCTAATTCGGAGCGCAAGTATGTTGCGACATCGTTAATTGTTGCAAACCCACTCATTATGTAAGCTCCTCATGTTTGGGAAAGAGTTGCTGCATAAGGCCCTTTTTGTGATCTTTTAGAGCTTCTATTTTTTGTTCCTGTGTAGTTATCATCCCATCTGCGCTAGATAGACAGTCAGCAATTTTTTGTTGTTCTTTTTCCGTTGGTGGATATGGTAACGGCATCTCCATAAATGAATCATTTGTAATACTCATACGATCATGACGGGCACCAGCATTGGCTATTTTGTATAGATAACTGTGCCAGTATGAAGACTTAAAATAGTGCTCAAAAAAATTATTTATATCGCTCTTAAACCTAAAAACAGTATATAGCGGAGACATCACTCCAGCCCCGCACTTGTTTTTAGAAATAGGTCCCACAGGTGCAGACACTGAAGTTCTAGGATTGTAAACATAATCCCCCTTATCCACGACTGAATACCCTTCAAGGTTTGCTTGATTAGCTATGTCTTTATTAAAATAATCACGTTGATCAACAATACCGTTAATAGCGGAGTTTGTTAAAACACGAGAAATTTCAGAACCTTTATTCTTAGTCGTAACTCTGTCCGCTAGCCCCCTTAACGGTTTTTTCCCCCAATCAGGAGAAGCCCCAAACTCAGGAAAACGAAATTTGGGCAGCATTTTGTCCTCAGCAGGGAAAAGGTTTTGCATTAATCCTTTTTTGTGAGCACGTAAAATGCTCAACTTTTGCCTCTCAAAGTCAATCACTTCATCAATCGTTGATAAACAACCAGCAACTTTTTGTTGTTCTTCTAAATCATTAGGTGTGGGAAACTTTATACTAAAAAAGTCATAAGCATTTATATTAAGTAAACCATCCCCCCTAGCACCACTGGTAATAAACCTTGCAAGCTGTTTGCCATGATAGTTACTATCAAAATAACCTTGATAGAAATTAGCTATATGTCCTTTATTTAGTCTGAAGCTGATAAAAGCATTAGGAACAGCTACCTGCTTAAATTCTTTTAATTGATATATACAACCTTGTGGAAATTTTTTTGAATTCCCCTTATTATATGAAAACTCACCCTCATTTAAAATAATGTAGTTTTTATACTGCTTCCCGGATATATCACGACTAAACTTTTCAGCTTGAGTAACAAACCCAACTCCAGCAGTAATACTCACTGTTTCTAAAGATTTGCCACCAACTTTTTTTGTAATGCGTTCACTTATTTCACTTAACGAAGGGATATACCAAGAGTCACTACCCTGAAACTCAGGAAAACGCAACTTAGGTGTTATCGTTTTTTGTGTTTTACTGTTCATATGCGTTTAACCCTGAGATCTCCCGACCCCGTGATAGCTTATTAAGCAATGGCATTAACTCTTCCATCAAACCTAGTTTCTTTTTTGTACGTTCTTTCCACCCCAAACCAAGCGGTGCTAAAAGATTCGTTAGATCTTCATCATCAAAAACCATACGTTTTAAAATTTGATCTGTAAACTTTTGCAACTCTTCTTTTTCAATGTTATAGGAAGATGCAATTTCTGCCAGCTTATTATCATTCTTTTGTGTTTTAAAATCTTCGTAGCCCGCTTTGATTTGCTTTTCGTCCAATCCTTCACCAACGATAAGTGTTTTAATGTATTCTGCAATATCTTCTCGTTCATCCATAAACTTAGCATCCGACGCAATCAGGCCAATTAGTTGATCGCGGTTCATTTTCTGTTTACCTGA
>Ga0316207_10001680_pt1 | contig 25901 bp, 23 predicted proteins | sample 6weekpyrite_MG_FD_204943 | JGI IMG/M metagenome (GOLD analysis project Ga0316207, IMG submission 204943) | Microbial mat bacterial communities from mineral coupon in-situ incubated in ocean water Damariscotta River, Maine, United States -... | ecosystem: Environmental > Aquatic > Marine >... | reverse complement strand
TTTCGGCATTGGGCCCTCGGCACTGACGGAGGCCATGGACATGCTCAACCACCATTTCGCAGCAGCCGCCTGATCGGCGCAGAGCGACAGCCTACCTGTGACTGCCGCCAATCTTTGCAACAGAGCCATTTTATTAACCTTAAGCCTCTAAGCTATTTCTATCAGTTGCTCATGATGTTTCGCATTGGTGAGCTGGTGTGTGGGAAAATAAAAAAGGCGCATATGAAAATCGCACATTATCTTTCAGGCGCGGCATGCGCCGGGTTGACCTTCGTTTCGATACCGCAGGCTCTGGCAGGTGGTTTCATGTTGCAGGAACAGTCGCAGCTTGAAATTGGCCGTGCCTTCTCGGGCGGCGCTGCCGCCGCGCAGGACCCTTCGACGATCTTTTACAACCCTGCTGCCATGACAGAATTGGAAGGCTTGCAGATCACAACTGGTGCGACAATCTTGTTTATTGATTCGGCGCAGGAAAATCTGGGGACGAGCATTACGCGGCCTACGCTCACTACTCTTCCTGGGGGAACATCTCTGGTAAATGGCGGCAATGGAGGTAATCCTTTTGCCCCGGTCGTGCCGGTGCCGACCAGCTATGCCTCATATCAGGTTGGGGAGAGCGGCTTGTGGCTCGGCTTTGGACTGAGCGCGCCTTTCGGTTTGAAGCTGCGGTATGACAGCGATTTTTTTGGCCGCTATGAATCGACCTATTCGAATCTGCTGACTCTTAATGCGCAACCAAGCATTGCCTATAAGCTGAATGATACTGTCTCCATAGGTGGTGGCGTCGATGTTCAGTATGCGAAGGTAACGCTCAAAAATGCATTGCCTGATGTTAACCCTGCTGACCCCGATGGAGAATTGACATCAAAAGGCGATGATATCTCGTTGGGTTGGAATATTGGCATTTTTGCTAAGCTGGAAAGCGGCGTAAAGCTGGGCTTGCATTATCGTTCACAGATGAAGCATGAACTGAAAGGTTCTCATCGCGTTGAGCTAGGCATGTTTGACGATACAGCTAAATTGCGCGCACCACTGACGCTACCTGGTAGTGTTACAGCCAGTATCAGCGCGCCGCTGAGCAAAAATACGGACCTGATGCTGACCGGGCGTTATTACAACTGGTCTGTGCTCAAGGAAATCCGGCTGCAGCGCCCAGGACGGCCTGACCTGATTAAAGAATTTCATTATGATGATAGCTGGAGCCTGTCCGCAGGTATTGATCACCGTGTGAACGAAAAGCTGACTGTTCGTGTGGGCACCATGTTTGATAAAACGCCTACGAATACGCAGTTTTTGAGCACGCGTGTTCCTGATGGCGACCGCACATGGGCCAGCGCAGGCGTGAGTTTTAAACTCAACAGCCATATGACGGTCAACGCATCTTATGCGCATGTCTTTATCGGTAGCCAGCGCATGGATCGGACCGATAGCTATTATAGCCCGCCGCTGGAAACTTTCGTGACGACGCGTGCGCGTGCGACTGGCAATGTTGACATGATTGCTACTTCAGTGACGTCACATTTCTAAGCGACAGGTCATGTTATCAGCCTATAGTGCGTGAGTAGCATCGCCCTTTATACTGTTATGCGCTATAGTGGGGCTTTGGACATGGCGCCAAGCATTCCATAGCTGCGCCGCAATATATGCGGACAGGCATGACTGTAGAGTATGAACTGAAGCTGGTTCTTGATGATACGAAGGCTCTGAGCGCTCTGTTCCGGGCGTTGGAACTCGGCGCACCCACCATAACCCGGATGCGGGCCATATATTTTGATACGCCGGCTTTAAGTCTCAGTAAGTCAGGCTATTCTTTGCGCATCCGGCAGGAAGGGCGCAGCCGCGTACAGACTGTGAAGGCAGGCAGTGGTGCGGGGGCTTTTGCCCGGCAGGAATGGGAGCAGCCTGTTCGCGGTAACACGCCGAGACTTGATGCCGATAGCCCTATTGTCGCTGTGCTGGGTGCACAGGTGGCTGCACTGGAACCTCGTTTCGAGGTGAAAACGCACCGACGTGCCTGGGCAATTAAGACAGGTGATGTTGTTATCGAAATGGTCGTTGATCGCGCCGAAGCGCGCAGTGGGGATATGACAACGCCATTTACCGAAATTGAGCTGGAATTGAAGAAGGGCGACGAGGCAGCTTTGTTCGCGTTTGCACGTCGCATCGGTAAGCTGGCACCTGTGCGCCTTGGTGTGCTCTCTAAAGTAGAGCGCGCTCAGCGTTTGGCGAAACAGCCAAGCGCATCGGCTAAGGAGCGTGAGGTTCTCGTTACGCCGGACATGATGACGGCAGACGCGTTTCGAGCGATAGTTCAGACGTGTCTACGCCATTACCGCCTGAACGAAGATAGGGTGATGGCTGCAAACAATGCAGCAGCTTTGCATCAAGCGCGAGTTGCGCTCCGTCGCTTACGCTCAGCGCTTGCCGCCTTTCAGCCTGTTGTAAAGGGGGCGGCTGCCCGCAGGGTGAATGATGACCTGCGCTGGCTGACAGGGCAGCTCGGTCGTGCGCGTAATATCGATGTATTGCTCGCCCGGTGTGATGGCACAAACCTACAGCCTAAGCTGAGGGCTGCACGTCGGGCAGCTTATGCAGATGCGCGCAGCGCGATGGCTTCTCCATTGTCCCGTGAGCTGATGATGGACATTGTAGAATGGATAAACATTGGCGAATGGGCTGAACGCCGCAAAGGCCATAAATTGCGAGAACAGCCAGCGCGTGATTATGCGGTTCGTGCCATTGGTCGTCTGCATCAGAATCTGGTGTCCTATGCGAAAGACATTGCCGGACCAGATGATGAACGCCGCCATGAAGCCCGAAAGGCAGCCAAGAAGCTCCGGTATACGGTGGAATTTTTCACCTCAATTTTCGATAAAGGTAAGGAGCGTAAGGCGCGCACTCGTTATCTTGCTGCACTGGAGGCATTACAGGATCATTTGGGCGTGTTGAATGATCTGGCGGTGATGCCACCCCTATTGGCGGAGTTGGGGCTTGATCTTGAAGGGGTTCCGGATTTGGCGCGTGAATGCGGCGAGAGAGGGCCTCTTATTGAGCGGTCTGCCCATGCAATGACTTTGCTATGTGACGCCAAACGCTTTTGGGAATAATGCTTTTGGCTGTGCTTCCCCTCGCATACTGCCGTTCAAGTGGTTATGGGGAGCAGATCATGTTCGTCATGCTATATGGCAAATGGAGAATATATGTCTGACCATAACCCTGGCTTGCGCCCTTGGCGCGATATTGCCCGCCGGAAATGTCGCCAGATCATGGTGGGTGATGTTGCTGTTGGAGGTGATGCGCCGATCAGCGTGCAGACGATGACGAACACGCTGACCTCCGATGCGGTGGCGACCATTGATCAGATCCGACGCTGCGAGGAGGCAGGTGCTGATCTGATTCGTGTTTCCTGCCCTGATGAAGACAGCACAGCAGCGCTCAAGCAGATCGTGCGTGCCGCGCGCGTGCCGATTATCGCTGATATTCATTTCCATTATAAACGCGCGCTGGAAGCTGCTGATGCTGGTGCGGCCTGCCTGCGTATTAACCCCGGCAATATCGGCAGCGATGCCCGCGTGAAAGAAGTAGTGGATGCTGCCAAGGCCAATGGTTGTGCGATCCGCATTGGCGTCAACGCCGGTAGCCTTGAAAAGGATCTGCTCGAAAAATATGGTGAGCCTTGCCCGGAAGCGCTGGTCGAAAGCGCGCTCGATCATATCAAGCTGCTGCAGGATCAGGATTTCCATGAATATAAAGTTGCGGTGAAAGCCAGCGACGTGTTTCTTGCTGTCGCGGCGTATATGGGTCTGGCGGATGCCGTTGATTGCCCGTTGCACCTTGGCATCACCGAGGCGGGCGGCCAGCGTGGCGGCACAGTCAAGAGCGCAATTGGCATAGGCAACCTGCTTTGGGCAGGCATTGGCGACACAATTCGCGTGTCTCTTTCCGCTGAACCGGAAGAAGAAGTGCGCGTAGGCTATGAGATGTTAAAGTCTTTGGGCCTGCGCACACGTGGGGTGCGTGTGGTTTCCTGCCCAAGCTGCGCGCGGCAAGGCTTTGATGTGATCCGCACGGTGCAGACTTTGGAAGAACGGCTTGAGCATATCCGTACGCCTCTCTCGCTTTCCGTGTTAGGATGCGTGGTGAACGGCCCCGGGGAAGCGCGCGAGACGGATATTGGCATTACCGGCGGCGGTAATGGCAAACATATGGTCTACCTGTCCGGTGTTACGGATCATCACGTACAGAACCCAGATATGATTGATCATATTGTCAAGCTGGTGGAGGCTAAGGCTGCTGAAATAGAAGCAGTGTCGGCTCAGCAGTCGGGAGCCGAAGCCGCAGCATAGTTACGGGAAGGGAGGCTGTTATGCTGATCGAAACCGATACAAGAACTGTGGAGGGTGGATTGGTGAACGACGTATCTGGTTCTGGAGCTGTTTTACGCACATCCGCAGCATTGAGATCAGGCGCTGTAGGTGCTGCCGCATTGGGTGCGTTGGCGCTTGGTGCAGTGGCCATTGGCGCGGTAGCGATTGGGCGCCTGTCTTTAGGCACATTGCGCTTACGCAAAGGGAAGATTCGCCAGCTAAGGGTCGATCGACTCGAAATTGGCGAGATCATCTATCCACCGGACGATACACGCGCTTGAACATGTGCTTGGGTTAGCCCAGGCCTGCGGCAAAAGCTATTTTGAGCGTGTCAGAAAGTGAGTGAGCACCCAGCTTTTCCATCATATGGGCACGATATATCTCTACCGTGCGTGGGCTGATATCGAGATCGATAGCTATCATTTTGTTCGATTTGCCCCGCATCAGTCCGTATAATACGTCCCTTTCACGGTCGGTCAGTCGATTTATCTGTTCTTTGGCTTCTGCAATAGCTGCATTCTCGGCTACTTCCTGACGCACTTTTGCAAGAGCGCTGTCCACGCCGCTTAAAATTTCTTCTGCAGGACATGGGTAGAGCATGCAGTCGATGGCACCGGCTTTCATTGCTTCGATAGCGGTTCGGATATTCTGCTCGGCAGCAAGCATCAGACAGGCAAAGCGTTGATATGTATTGAGAGCTCGGATGAAGTTCGTGACGTCGCTGTCTTCATCAGCGCCATAATCGAAAAGTATTACGCACCCTTCGTCTAGCCCTTCTATGTCGGTCATGAATGCAGCACGGCTGCGATAGACGCCTATAGCGAGATTAGAGCGTCCAGCAAATATTTTGTGGACCTCGGCACGCCGTTCATCGTCACTGTCGATCAGATAAATATGCCACAGGCCCTTGGCGGGTTGCCGCTCAACAGCTTCTTCATGGGCAAAGTTCGGTGTCATGCTATCTGCCACATGCAGCTGTTGAGCACCAGACCCCTTCAGGTCTATCTGTGCCCGCTTATCTCTACCTTCTCCCAATAGAGCATTTTGCTCTTGGCTGGTTTTATTCGAAGCTATGGAATCGTCCATGGCTATGTTTGCCCCGGCTTTTGCGATCACGGTTTTTTCCTCCCGTGTCTCGTTGGCCCCACATCGGCAATGTTATATAATTCTGCGCCGTTTGAATCCGTAACTTAATCCATATTGGAGGGTTTTGTTCTTTTAGGCCGTTTTGACATGGCGGGAACAAAGCTGGGCCATGATAGAAAAGGCTTTTTTCTGCCCATATTGGCGTAACATGGAAATATTGACATGGGCTTCTGGTCCATGTCTTCCATCATGTGCCTGCGGACAGGCCTTCCATCACGGATCGATTAACTTCGATAAGGGCTTCAATGTCGGATTTCCCGGACAAGATACCGCTGCTGTGACGGTCTACCCATAGTGCCAATGATATAATGCTCGCGCGCAATTCAGGCGGTAGCTGATTGGCACTGTCTGCACAGGTAGCGCTAAAAGTTGCCCATATCTGGCGGTTCCAGTGGAGAATATCAGCGAGTGTTGCTCCGCCCAAGTTTTTTTCCTGTGCATCTATAAGCGCGGCCGTGACCTGACCGAGTAATCGGTGCTCGGTCGACTTGGGTGATTCCGAAACGCGTCGTGCCTGTTGATATGCCGTAAGACCCATAGTGTTCCTTGTCTGAGATGCACTTGCGCAAGGCATCCCATAATGTCCTGTCTCTATAATAGGATATTCAGGCGGGAAGCGGCATTTCCCAAGAGGCTGACGCCATAGCTGTAACTAATATGGTAAACATTCCTGACGCCTTGTGACCGAGTGTGCTGCGGCCATCCTATAATTGACGAAAGCTTGTTTTGGTTTCGCAAAGGAACGGTTCGCCCATGCTGAATGGCGTTGGTTTCATTATTATCCTGGTCTGTGTGTTTGGCAGCTTCATGATGGCTGGCGGCAAGATGGACATCATCATGTATGCTTTGCCCCATGAGATGATGGCTATCGGTGGCGCGGCGATCGGGGCGTTCATTGTTTCCAATTCGATGGGTACAGTGAAGCTGGCGGGCAAAGGGCTGGTGCGTTCGTTTAAAGGCGCGCGGTGGAAAGACAGCGATTATCTGGACCTGCTCACTCTGCTTTTTCAACTCCTCACCTTGTTTCGCAAGGATGGCGCAACTGCGCTGGAGCCGCACCTTGATGATCCGCATGAAAGCAGCCTGATCAGCAAATTTCCACGCATTATGGCCGACCATCATCTGATTGAGTTTATCTGTGATTATCTGCGCATGATGACGGTCAATTTCGAAGACCCGAACCAGATGGCTGAAGCGATGGAAGCGGATATTGAGCGCCAGACTGGTGAATTGCTCGTCACCACTTGTGTCATAGCGTGCGACCAATATGTCGCCATCGCTGTCCTCAGCGCCAAATGAGCCGGTCACAGTGCCTGCGACGACAATATCGCCATTGTCGGCAAGGCTGATAGCTGCGCCATTGGCGTTATCGGCTGCGCCAAGCATGCGTTGCCATAAGGTGCGGCCTTCGCTGTCCAGTTTGGTGAGCACCAGATCCTGTGCGCCAGCCGGGCGGTTCGCACCGAGTTCTCCTGCTGTCGTACCGATCATATAGCTGCTGCCATCTGGCGCGGTAACGACAGCTGCTGCGCTGGTTGGTGCAAACAGTTCTTGTTCGGGCAGGGTGATGCCGGCAATCGGCTCGGGCGGTGGTGTGCTCAGCTTGAAACGTTCGGTGCCCAGCCGGTCATAGCCGGCGATTTCACCCAATGTCTTTTGCTCGACGGCCCCGGCCGGGTCATCGAAACGGATCAAGCGGACACGCTCTGGTGCGTCCGGCGCAGTCTGCCCGGCCGCGACGATGATGGCGTCAGCGGCGTTGTCCTGGTTGATAGATATATCTTCGAGGGCTGGGTTTGTGAGCGCGAAGCCCCATTTGTCCGTATTTTTATCTGGCACGAAGCGCACCAGCCATTTCGGCGTAGGCTGGCCGGTGCCGGGGTCGATATAGATGCTGCCATCGGGGTTGCGCAGCGGTATAGCTTCAATGGCGCTATTGACTGCATCGGCTATACTGTCGAGCGTTGGTGGCTGAGGGGTTCCGGCCAGATCAACGCTTACGCTGTCACTGGTGCCAAATTTATTCAGTGTAATCGTGAATGTCTCGTTGCCAGTCATGCCGGGGATCGGCGTGTCGCGGGCTGGAAGAATGCCTTGCCCTTTCACCTCCAGCGCGGATTGCACAGAGATGCCTACGCTTTCTGCGCGGCGTGTGGGAATGCCAAAAGCGAGGTCGAGTTTTTCGGAGGGTGCGCTGCCGAGAAAGGTCTGGAGGTCGCTTAAGCCTTGAGCAAATAAACCATCCAGTTTGGTGCGCTCTCCGCTACCGGTTGTTGTCTTGGCGGCTGCCTCGGCCAGTATTCGCAGCCGGTCGAGCGCTTTATAGGTGGTGAAGCTGGTCTGTACATCGGTTGGTAGAGCATCAATGCCGCTGCCAGCCTTGTCTATGATGGTTTTGAGGCGTTTGACAGCAGCCAATTGACTGCTTTCTGTCGTCGACCCACCAGCCTCTTTCCAGGGCGGCGTTGTTTCTGGCAAAGTGAAGGCAGCTTTGGCGATACGCACAGCCGCAGACTCAACCTTGAAGCTTTGCCCAAAGCTGGAAAGTGCGCTCGAGCCTGTAAGCAGGCTGAGGCCGACTAGACTGTTTGATATGCTGCTCACTGTTCCTGCCCTCGATCTGCTTCCTTCAAAAATTTTCCGGTCGTTCTTCCTATAATAGAGAGAAGGGCGGCATTTCGGTGCCAAACCCGCAGTAATTCGTGGTTAACGGGGATTAGGCATAAGCCATGCAGCAGTTGATCGAGCCTACTGATCTTAAGCGCTTCTCAGGGATGCAGCGCGCTGCCGCACTTATGCTGGCGCTGGGTAAGGAGAATGGCGCGCTCATATGGGAGCAGCTGGCCATTGATGAGGTGAAGGAACTATCGACAGCGATGGCGCAGCTGGGCCGTGTGCCTGCACATATTGTCGAGCATTTGCTGGTGCTGTTTTCCAGCGAAGTGTCTACCATCTCATCATTGCACGGCAGTTTCGAGACGACCGAGCGCCTGCTTGAGGGCATTCTTCCAGATGAAAAGCTCAAGGAGGTTATGGAGGACATCAGAGGCCCATCGGGTCGCACCATGTGGGACAAATTGTCCAACGTCTCTGAAAATGTGCTCGCGGCGTTCCTCAAAAATGAATATCCGCAAACGGTTGCTGTCATCATGAGCAAGCTGAAGTCCGAGCATTGCGCGCGGGTGCTCTCTGCTTTGCCGCGTGAGTTCGCTATTGATGTCATCCAGCGCATGTTGCGGATGGAGACGGTGCAGAAGGACATCGTCAATGAAATCGAGAATACGCTCAAAAATGAGTTTATGAGTAACCTTTCTCGCTCGCAACGACGCGACCCGCATGAGGCGATGGCCGATGTGTTCAATGCGTTCGATCGTGCAACCGAAGAGGCCATCTTGGGCTCGCTTGACGAACGCGCGCCGGAATCAGCGGAGCGCATTCGCTCATTGATGTTTACTTTCGACGATCTGGCGAACCTGATGCCAGCGGCCATCGCAGTGTTGGTCAAAAATGCCGACAAGCAGCAGATGGCTCTGGCATTGAAAGGCGCGCCAGAAGAGATGCGCCAGATATTCCTCAATGCAATGACCGAACGCGCCGCCAAGATGCTGCGCGAGGACATGTCCTCTATGGGGCCGGTGCGTGCGCGCGAATGCGAGGAGGCGCAGACTGCGCTGGTGCGCATGGCCAAGCTGCTCGCCGACCGTGGCGAGATTATGCTGGTAGACCCCAAAGACGATGAAACGATGATTATATAGACCTTAACGATGCAGGTCAGGCCAAACCCCCGTTCGTGTCGAGCGAAGTCGAGACACGAGGCCGCATCTGCCTCTCGACTTCGCTCGAGGCGAACGGCCTATAACAAGGTACAACAGTGAATAAAGGTAATAGTCGTGGATCAGAGTTTCGGCGTCAAACCCTTCTGCTTCGATACCGAATTTGCGGCCAATATACCGCGTCCGGATGGCCCGCTTAGCGAGGATTCCCTGGAAGTGTCGGCTCTGCGTGCTGAGATGGAAGCGATGCGCGCAGAGCATGGCGCGACAGTCGAGCGTGTGCGCAATGAAGCCTATCTTGAAGGGTTGGCGCAGGCGCGGGCTGAACGCGAGCAAGCAGTGCTGGCGGCGCTCGATGCTTTGCAAGCGGAATGGGAGGAATTTGTCGATGGGCGCGAGGCTGTGATCGAGCATCTGCGCAACGAGGCATGCGAATTGGCGCGGACCATCGGCGAAGCATTGGCAGCGCGCGCGCTGGTCGATGCGCCTGTTGAGGCGATAGATGAAGCGATCGGGCATGTACTCAGCCAGATTGCGCGCGGTCAGGAAGTGCTCATAGTTGTGAACCCGGAGCTTGCCAAGCAGGTGGAAGAGCGGGTCGAGGGCCGTCAGTCACAAGACCGGCGGCGGCTCAACCTTGTTGTGCAGTCTGATGATACTATCCCATCGGGGGATGCACATTTGCGGTGGGATGGCGGCGGCTTGACGTTGGATGCGAAAGCGCGCGCGCAAACGGTGTTTACCGAGCTGGAAGCGCTGGGCGCGGCTGGGTTTAGGAGCCGGGCAGGTTAAGCGCCCAAATTCAGCGCCCATTCCCAGCGCAGCGGGTCACCGTCCATCACTTCGATGCCCTTGGCGGTCAGTTCATCACGAATGGTGTCGGAGGTAGCGAAGTCTTTAGCGGCGCGCGCTTCTTTGCGACGCTCCAGCGCGGCTTCGATTTCCTCTTCGCTGGCCGTGGCATTTTTCGGGCGGATGCGTAGGTCTGTGCGATCCAGCGCCATAATACCAAGGCCCAATACGGCATCCATTGTTTCGATCAGCGCGCGCTTTTCTTCTGCGGGCACTTTTTTCATGGCAATGGCTTCATCGAGGAGTGTGAGCGCGACGGCAGTATTGAGATCATCGCTTATCGCTTCGTCAAACTTCGCCAGCAATGGCGTAAGTTTCTGATGCTGAACTGCGGGCGCGGCGACTACATCTTTTAGTGGGGTAACGGCCATCATCATCCGCTTCAGCCGTGTGAGCGCTGCGCTCAAATTGTCCCAGCTAAATTCCAGCTCGCTGCGATAATGGGCCTGAAGGCACATCATGCGATAGGCAAGCGGGTGAAAGCCCTTGTCGATGAGCAGCTGCACACGCAGGAATTCGCCCGATGATTTGCTCATCTTGCCGCTGCGGTCGATCAGGAAGTTGTTGTGCATCCACATGCGCGCGCCGCTATGCTCTGCGCAATCGAGACCGCCACAGCCGCTTATCGCCTGATTCTGCGCGATTTCATTGGGATGGTGGATCTCGCGATGATCGATGCCGCCAGTATGAATGTCAAACGGCAGGCCGAGCAGCGCGCGACTCATGACGCTGCACTCCAGATGCCAGCCCGGTGCGCCTTTGCCCCAAGGGCTGTCCCATTCCATCTGGCGCTTTTCGCCCGGAGGTGTTTTGCGCCAGATCGCGAAGTCAGCGGCATTGCGTTTGCCCTCGACAGCGTCGATGCGGCCTTCGCCTTCTTCTGTGGCAGCGCGGGCTAGGCGCCCATAATCCGCGACCGTGGATGTGTCGAAATAGAGGCCGCTTTCCAGCTCGTAGCAATGTTTGTCGGCAATCGATTGCGCGAATTCGATCATCTGCGGTACATAGTCTGTGGCGATGGACCAGTGCACAGGTTCACGGATATTGAGCGCCTTGATGTCCGCCCAATAGGCTTGCGTATAATGTTTGGCGATGTCCCAGATGGACTGGGCTTTTTCCGCTGCCATCTTCTCCATCTTGTCCTCGCCATCGTCGGCGTCGTCGGTCAGGTGGCCGACATCGGTGATGTTGATGACATGGGTGAGCGCATAGCCCTTGAAGCTGAGTGCGCGGCCCAGCGTATCGGCAAACACATAAGCGCGCATATTGCCGATATGCGGGTAATTATACACCGTCGGCCCGCAGGTGTAGACGCGAGCCTCGCCTTCATGGACGGGTTTAAACTCTTCCAGTTCTCGTGTCAGGCTGTTGAACAGGCGAAGGGGCGGTGCGTCAGTCATGAATGCAGCCAATGCTAGTCTTGGGCGCGTCCGTCAATCCTTCTCTTGGCCTTCTCTTGGGCAGACGATAAGCCGCGCGTGCGCCAATAGAGCGTGCCACGATGTACGATCACCATCGCCAGCACGAACAATAGTGAACCAGTGATGGCACGTGTATCGCCATGACTGACCGCGCTGGGGCCGATGCCCAGATATTCGCGACTGATATGGCGGGCGAAGCCGATGGGGATGAGCAGCAAAAGTGCGGAGAGTGAGAAACCAGCCATCAGCTCGCCGCGCTCATGATCATAGCGTAGCCGGGTGGCGCGGGCGCGGATGAAGCCGGTCGCCATTCCGAGCGCGAGTGCGGTGGCAAATATCGCATAGTCGATCAGGACGAAAGGTTTATGTGGCTGTAGATAGAGCAACGGCAGGATGATGGCCGCGAGCAGCGCTGGGAGCAGCCAGAGCTTACCAGGCTTGATAATGCGTTCGGGTTTGCGCTGCCAGTGACGATATCCGAGATAGAAGATCGCCAATACGCAGGGAATCAAGACCCAGAACGGGATTGGCACGCTGTCCATCTGTGTTCAGAAACCGATGAATCGCACTTGATCCTCCAGCGGAATGCGCGCCCTTTCAAAATTATTCACCGGCGCATCCGGGTCGCGATAGCCGATGGCCAGACCGCAGAAGAAGATATGTGTCTCGTCACTCACACCGATAAAATCCTTGATAAGGCGGGCATGCATCCAGAGATATTCCTGTGGGCAGCTATCCAGCCCTTCTTCGCGTAGCAACAGCATGATCGTTTGCAGCCACATGCCGACGTCCGACCATTGTGGCTCCTTCATGAAGCGCGGAAAATAACACAGCAATAGGGCTGGCGCGTCAAACGAAGTCACATTGCCGATAAAAAATTGTTTGCGTGCTGCCTTGTCTTCCCGAGCTATGCCCATGGAACCATACATGCTCTCGCTGACTTCATGCAGCCGTGCCTTATGGTCGGGTGAGCTGTTGGGAGCAGACCAGTCATATTCAGGCGGGTCCTGTGCTGGTGAGGCGAGCATTTTTTTCTGAAGCTCGCGCAGCGGTTCGCCTGTAACTATGGTCGCTTCCCACGGCTGGAAATTGCAGCCGGACGGAGCGAAGCGCGCTTTGTCCATGATGCGCTTCAGAGTTTCCAGCTCGACAGGCTTATCGAGAAAAGCGCGAATAGACCGACGGCTGGAGACTGCTTCACTGATACTTATAGATGACATGATGTCCCTTTAATCAATCCTCGTCGAACAGCCCGGCCAATTGCTCGACCATCATGCCGCCGAGTTGCTCGGCGTCCATGATCGTGACGGCGCGTTTATAATAGCGGGTTACGTCATGACCGATGCCGATGGCGACAAGCTGCACGGGTGATCGGCTTTCGATCCATTCGATCACCTGGCGTAAATGCCGCTCCAGATAGGCGCCGCTATTAACGGAAAGCGTGGAATCATCGACCGGCGCACCGTCGGAGATCACCATCAAGATGCGGCGCTCTTCCTGCCGTGCGATCAGGCGGTTATGCGCCCAGAGCAGTGCCTCGCCGTCGATATTTTCCTTGAGCAGCCCTTCGCGCATCATCAGGCCGAGGCTGTTGCGCGCACGCCGCCACGGCTCGTCGGCCTGCTTGTATATAATATGGCGCAGGTCATTGAGGCGTCCGGGCAGCGGCGGGCGGCCGGCGGCCAGCCAGTCCTCTCGGCTTTGCCCGCCTTTCCATGCGCGCGTGGTAAAGCCTAAGATTTCCGTTTTAACGCCGCAGCGCTCCAGCGTGCGTGCCATGATGTCCGCACTGATTGCGGCGATACTGATCGGGCGGCCGCGCATCGAGCCGCTATTGTCGATCAGCAGGGTGACTACGGTATCGCGGAATTCAATATCGCGTTCGATCTTGTAGCTGAGCGAGCGGGTCGGGTCGGTGATGATGCGGGCGAGGCGGGCGGCATCGAGCATGCCTTCGTCCTGATCAAAATCCCAACTACGTGATTGTTGCGCCATTAACCGGCGCTGGAGGCGGTTAGCGAGCTTGGTAACGGCACCTTGCAGGCTGGCCATCTGTTGATCAAGAAACCCGCGCAGACGCGCCAGCTCATCGGCATCGCACAGCTCAGTTGCGGCGATCACTTCATCATGCGCTTGCGTGAATGCCTTATAGTCGAAGCCGGGGGGCAGGTCGCTCATCGGGCGGTTGGGGCGCACGGGCATCATGCCTTCATCACCCATGCCCTCAGCGTCTTCATCGCTCATTGCGTCCAGGTCGTCGCTATATTGCGCTTCGCCGTCTTCCGTTTCACCGTCGCTCTGCTCACCTTGAGCTTCTGTGGTGGCGTCGCTGTCGCCATCCTGCTCCTCGCCGTCGTCGCCGTCTTCCTGTTCCTGCTCCTCGCTTGTTTCCTCGTCCTCATCGCCGCTATCGTCTGCGGGCTCGGAGGGGTCGTTGGTCTCCACTAAGGCGAGATGTTCGAGCAGGCTATTGGTGAGCTGCTGAAAGGCGTGCTGGTCATCGAGCGCAAGGGGCAGTGCATCAAGGTCGCTCCCTGCCTCTGTTTCAATCCAGTCACGCACCATTGCAACACCCTGTTGCGCGGGTTCAGGGATGGCCTGCCCTGTCAGCCTTTCGCGGGCGATGAGCGATATGGCGGTGGCAAGCGGGACTTCATCGGCATTATTGGCGCGGCTGATCGGGTCGGATTGCAGGCGCAAATCAAGCGCTGCGCCAAGATTGTCGCGCATGCCGGCCATGCTGCGCGCGCCGATTGCTTCCACGCGCGCTTGCTCGGCAGCATCATAGACTGCACGTGCTATTGCTTCGGCGGGAGCGCTGCGGCCATGCAGTGCGGGGTTGTGATAGCGCAGCTTAAGTGCATTGGCGTCGGCAAAACCGCGTGCCAGCGCAACTTGCTCTGGGGGAAGATTGCGTCCCGGCATAGGCACTTTGATCGCATTGCCCGCAATATGCGGCGCATCAGCAGTGAAGCCGACTTCCACCTCAGCATCGCGCGCAATCGCCCGTGCAGCACCGGACAAAACGGTTTTGAAAGCATCAAGGTCAGCAGGTTTGGTCATGAAAAAGGGCTGCGCGAGCTATCCGTGGAAGTCAAGTTACGAGGCGAATATAAGATGTTTTTATCTGTGAGCCGCCTTTCATTTATAGACGTAAGCCACTGTCTAGCATTGGCACAGAACCACAGAAGCGTGCGGTTAACCATCAATTCATATCCACTTTGACATAAATTAGGCTATGTTAGGAAATTAATAACTAAACCTGAGTCGCACCAGACTTTGAACTCGCAAAAGCCAGGGAGCTTTATATGCGCAAAATTATATCACTTGCAGCGGTATCGTTAGCTGCAATCGCAGCACCGGCACAGGCCGCTTATATCGGGGGTACTGCCCCTTGTTCAGTTGGCCATATATCGCCAACAGCAGAGGCTTGTTATGGCTTTTATGAGGGCAATGTTCTCAGCGGTAATGCCAGCGACCTTCTGTTTCAGCAAGAAGGTCTGGACATGTTGGGTTATACAGGCCCGGCGCTGACATCTGCCAATTGGTCAAATATTTTTGATCTTACCAAAATTCAGACTCCGACTAACGGCAATGAGTATACATTCTCGCAAGCGCTGTCTGGCATAACATATATTGGCATTCATTATGGTAATGGTGCTGGCGTATTCCCTCGGGGTACAAGGGGCGGTGGTACAGCTTTTTACCGCTTTGATGCTGGCACATCTATTCCGAACAACCTCATTACCACGTCACTTCAGGGAGGTTCCAGCGCAGTTCTTTATGCGACTGGCGCAGCAGGCGGTATTCCTGAGCCGACTACATGGGCGATGATGATTTTGGGCTTCGGTGTTGTTGGTGCTGCGATGCGTCGCAAGAAAGCGCGCGTCAGCTACTCAATGGCCTGATAACAGCTCCATATCGAGATATAGGGCAGTCGCTGTAAAGTAGCGGCTGCCCTTTTTCATGGCATGAGAGGGTGTCCCGTTTCGAGGAAAATCAAACCAATAGCCAAGAAGCTTCCAATTGGTTGTGGGTGGCAGCTTTTAGGTGTTTCCCCTTTTGCCTTGGAATGATGGCGTTGCGATTTGTGGGTGTGGCTGAAGCATATGCATCAGAACATACGAATCTCTTTATGGTAAACCAATATGGTTAATAAATTTCATAGTTAACTGATTATGATTGCTTGGTTTTTCCCGTTATATGCAGTCTCGAAGTTACCCGAGTGATTCTATAAAATTCCCCATTTGGTTTTATGTAGTCACTTCAAATATGGAAAAGGGAAGACATATTATGCGGAAAATGTTCATCGCTTCTTTGCTTGTTGGCACGGCATTGGCGGCACAGCCTGCACAAGCTGCGACCCTCTATACTGATCTTGGTGCATGGCAGGCCGACGCTGGCAGCTTTAACCGTGACACTAATTATGGAAGCAATTTCAGCGATATTTCCTCGCTGGTGCTCGATGATGGCACGTCGCTGAGCTTTTCTGGCGCGGCTAACATCAGAACAATCGGTTCAGGTTGGGGTACATGGTCTGGCGGCTATACAGATCAGGTTCTGTACACGAATGGTGCTACCAGCTTCACGTTCAATTTCGTGAACCCTGTTGGTGGTTTTGGTCTCTTCGCAGAGCCAAATCCTTTCGACTTGCGCGAGTTCAGCTTCGTACTCTCTGATGGTTCTTCAACGAGTGCCTCCTATCATGGTAGCGCTGGTGCTGGCTTCCTTGGTTTCCTCGGTTCAGGCATCACGTCTGTGACCGTTTCATCTGATGTCGATTTCGCTGTTGGTGATTTCTACACCACTGCGGCAGCAGGCGGTGTGCCTGAGCCGACAACCTGGGCAATGATGATCCTGGGCTTCGGTGTTGTTGGTGCGTCGATGCGTCGCAAGAAAGCACGCGTCAGCTACTCAATGGCCTGATAACAGTTTCACTTGGGGTATTAAGGCGGTTGCTGGAAACAGCAGCCGCCTTTTTCGTGCTTGTAATGATTGATAGTATGAACGAGGGGCGGAGTTAGGGCCCTGACCCTAGGTTGCGTTGCTGACCACGCTTTCGGGAAGGTCCTTGCCGAACACGCGCTGATAATATTCCGCTACCAGTGGGCGCTCCGCTTCATCGCATTTGTTGAGGAAGCTCAGGCGGAAAGCAAAGCCGATATCCTTGAAGATGAGTGCATTCTCAGCCCAACTGATGACGGTGCGCGGTGACATAACAGTAGAGATGTCACCATTGACGAAGCCCTGACGGGTCAACTCAGCAACCTTGATCATGTCCTGCACTTCTTTGCGTCCGCCCTCATGATCATATTCGCCGGACTTGGCGAGCACGACCTGCGCTTCGGTTTCGGCTGGCAGGTAATTAAGCGCCACAACCAGATTCCAGCGATCCATCTGACCCTGATTGATCTGTTGTGTGCCGTGATAAAGACCTGAGGTATCGCCAAGGCCGACAGTGTTGGCCGTAGCAAACAGACGGAAATAAGGGTTGGGGCGGATGACGCGGTTCTGGTCGAGCAAGGTCATCTTGCCGTCTGTTTCCAGCACACGCTGGATCACGAACATTACATCCGGGCGGCCTGCATCATATTCATCGAACACGAGTGCGACCGGGCGTTGGAGCGCCCATGGCAACAAGCCTTCACGGAATTCGGTGACCTGCTGGCCGTCTTTCAGCACAATCGCGTCGCGACCGACAAGGTCGATACGGCTGATATGTGCATCAAGGTTGATACGGATGCATGGCCAGTTGAGGCGTGCGGCCACCTGCTCAATATGCGAGGATTTGCCCGTGCCATGATACCCCTGCACCATCACACGGCGATTGTGCGCAAAGCCGGCAAGAATGGCGAGCGTGGTATCCGGATCGAACACATAGGCGGGGTCAAAATCCGGCACGCGCTCATCGGCTTCGGAAAAGGCCGGCGCCATCATATCCGTGTCGATCCCGAACAATTCGCGTACGCTCACCTCTTTGTCAGGCGCATCCATCAGCGTTTCGCTGCGCGTTTCGGGGTTGCTATTGGGTATGTCAGTCATGGCCAGCCTTGGGAATCAATCAAATCATGTGAGTAGCACTCAAGCGAATGCCGGAGCCTTTCGCAAGTGCGTATAGGCGGCGATCACATCCTGCAAGGCTTTCTCATGGCTTCTGTCGCCGCCATTCTGGTCTGGATGATAGCGCCGCGCCAGCTCTGTGTAACGATTACGCAGGGCTTTGCGGTCTGCATCCAGTGGCAGATCAAGCGTGCGCAGCGCCTGGCGATCCTCGGTGGAGAGAGGCTTGCCGTCCTTGCGCATGCCCATTTCATGACGGGCTTCGTGCATTTTTTTGCGATAGCCCGCGCCTATAGCATCAAGTGGATCGGTAAAATCCGCCCAGCGCGGGCCGGGTGATTCTGCATTGGTGGAGAAAGCGCGGGTCTCGCGCTCCCACCCCGCATAAGGGCGCTGGGCTGCGGAAATTTCTTCTGCGCTCATGCCGGAGAAGAAATTATAGCCAGCATTAAATTCGCGCACATGGTCGAGGCAGAGCCAGCGCCACTGTGGTGGCTGGTCGGCAGGGCGAACTGCTTCATGCACGGTGGGAGCGCGAAATTCACCCGGTTCCGGGCAGGCTTCAACGGCGCACGCTTGGCCGGTTCCTTCCATTCGTCCATGAAAGCGAGCGCTACGCGACTGATTTTCGGAACGGGAAACCAAGAAGTTACTGTCCTGTAAGAGTGAAAAGACATATATAGGCGTAATGGACACGCAAGGAAAAGAGACATCGGTAAAAGATACTGCGGCAAAAGGCCCGGTAGCCACCGAAATTGAGGCGCGCCTGCGATTGGCGCTTAACCCTACACACATGCTTATTGTCAATGACAGTGAGAAACATCGTGGTCATGGGGGTTATGATGCGGAAGGCGGCGAGAGCCATTTTACGGTTGAGCTGGTCTCTACGGCGTTCATTGGCAAAAATCGCGTGGCACGCCAGCGTATGGTCAATGATGCACTCAAAGACTTGCTTGTCGAGAAAATCCATGCGCTCAGTATCCGGACCTTCGCGCCGGGGGAGTAAACGAGGGGGCAGCTTATGCCCCAACGCTTATGGACTTTTAAAATGTATCGAAGCGCTCATTGCCAATGAAGGCGAGCCTGGTGGTGCCTGATCGTTTAATGTCTGAGAGCAGTGTGTTTACGATCTCATAGCGAGCCTCGCTATCCGGTTTGAAAAAGAGCATTGGCGGTGTGGCGAGGTTCAGCGCATAACGCAGACGGTCTTTCAGACCATCGCGGGTGGTGACATGGCCATTCCAGAGAATGGTGCCCTGCGCGGAAACAGAGAGAATATTCTTGGTGAGGTCTACATCGGCTGCAATGCCAGGCTCGCCCTTCTGCGGCAGGTTCACCTTAACCGAATGCGTCGCCATTGGTATGGTGATGATGAACATGATCAGCAGGACCAGCATAACATCTATCAATGGCGTGGTGTTGAGGTCTGCAATCGGAGTGGAGTGATTTTCAGCTTGAGACATAGTCATCATACTCTCCTCTAATTATGTTATGGTATATCGTTACATAAAAATATGATGTTGGCAAGTGCCAGACAGATGCAGGGCATTGCGGCTGTTGCGGCATTACTTTACTTTTGCATGATGAATGATGGCATCATCTCGCAGCAGATAACCCCCACCACCCATGATCTGGGTGATTTCAGAGTTTATCGCAGCCTGCCAGCGCGGCAGCGCACTATGGTCGGGCCGTTCATTTTCTTTGATCAGGCTGGGCCAGCCACTTTGGAGCCGGGCAAAGGCATCGATGTCCGCCCGCACCCGCATATTGGCCTTTCGACCGTCACCTATTTGTTGGAAGGCGCGTTTGTGCATCGTGATTCGCTTGGCACTTCGCAACTGATTGCGCCGGGCGCGCTTAATCTGATGACGGCTGGCAAAGGGATCGTGCATTCGGAGCGTTCACCAGATGATGAACGCGCGGGGCAGTCGCATATGTCGGCGCTCCAGACATGGCTGGCTTTACCCGATGGATTGGAAGAAACGGCACCAGCTTTCGAGCATGTTGGCGCAGATGCGCTGCCCATTGTTGAAGCGGGCGGCGTGCGTGCCAAGGTCATCATGGGCAGTTTATGGGGTAAGGCTGCGCCAGTGACGACCCATGCGCATACCATATATGCGGATATCATATTGCCGCCGGGCGGGGTTATTCCGATTGATGCAGAGGCAGAAGAGCGGGCGCTTTATGTTATAGAAGGCGAGGCTTCGCTGGATGGCGAACAGCTCTTGCCACAGATTTTATATGTGCTGCGCCCGGGTGTTTCCGCTACATTGCGAAGTAAGGATGGTGCGCGTGTGGCGTTCTGTGGTGGCGAGGCGTTTCAGACGCCGCGCCATGTCTGGTGGAACTTCGTTTCCTCTTCGCGTGAGCGGCTTCTTCAGGCTCGGGAAGACTGGGAAGCGATGCGGTTTCCGCTCATTCCGGACGATGATGAAGAGCATATTCCGCTCCCCCAAGGGCGTCCTAAAACGATCAGTGCCCCCTGATATTCTAAGATTTTGCTTGCGGTCGCAGTAAATACCCGCTTTTGCCCCTGCTGATATTTCTACTTTGCGGCTTACGCGCTAGCGTCGTAGGAAGCAGGCTTGAAATATCCCTTTGGGAAGCATCAGGAATAGAAGCATATGGCCAGTGTTGCCGAAATATTGAAACCAGAAGCCGGTGTGGAAAAGGCCCCCGAAGCTGTCGTCGTTCGCTTTGCGGGCGATAGCGGCGATGGCATGCAGCTGACCGGTGGGCAGTTTACGATGTCCACTGCGCTCGCTGGCAATGACCTAGCGACTTTTCCCGACTTCCCGGCTGAAATTCGTGCGCCACAGGGCACGCTGTTCGGTGTGTCGGCTTTCCAGATCAATTTCGGCTCAACTGATATTACGACAGCAGGCGACGCACCCGACGTGTTGATCGCCATGAACCCGGCGGCGCTTAAGACTAATGTGAAAGACCTGAAGCCCGGTGGTCTTATCATCGCGGACAGTGGCGAATTCGGGGATCGTAACCTTACCAAGGCCAAATATGATGCCAATCCGCTGGAAGACGGCAGCCTTGCACAGTGGCAGCTACTCTCTTTCGATATTTCGCAGCTGACGATGGACAGCGTCGAGGAATTCGGCCTCGGCAAGAAAGAGGCGCTGCGCTGTAAGAATATGTGGACGCTGGGCCTTGCGCTCTGGATGTTCGACCGTGATCGCCAGCCGATTATCGACTGGCTCAAGGGCAAATTCGCCAAGCTGCCAGATATCGCTAATGCTAATATTGCCGCACTCAACGCAGGCCACGCCTATGGTGAGACGGCTGAAATTGGCGGCGATGGTTTGGGCCTTCAACAGCTCCATGTGAATGCCGCAGTACAGCCCGAAGGCCTGTATCGTACTATTACGGGTGCAGATGCGATTGCCTATGGTTTGGTCGCGGGCGCGCAGCTCGCTAACCTCAAAATGTTTTATGGTGGCTATCCGATCACGCCGGCCTCTGCGGTGCTGCATTCGCTTTCGAAGCTGAAAGAATATGGCGTCACCACTTTTCAGGCGGAAGACGAGATTGCGGCCATCGCGTCGGCGATCGGCGCTAGCTATTCCGGGTCACTGGGCGTTACCTGTTCTTCCGGCCCCGGCATTGCGCTCAAGGGCGAGGCTATGGGCCTTGCGATCATGACAGAGCTGCCGCTGGTCATCGTCAATGTGCAGCGCGGTGGGCCATCGACTGGTTTGCCCACCAAGACGGAGCAGTCCGATCTCTATCAGGCGATTTATGGCCGCAATGGCGATGCGCCGTTACCGGTGATCGCTGCGTCCTCGCCCGCCGACGCCTTCGAGTGTGCGGTGGAGGCATGCCGGATAGCGACCCAGTATATGACCCCGGTCATGCTGTTGTCCGATGGCTATATCGGCAATGCTGCCGAGCCGTGGAAGGTGCCCGATGTTTCGAGCTTCGAGCCGTTTCCTGTGGAGTATCTGACGGAAGCGCAGGAAGGCGGCTTGCAACCCTATGCGCGCGACAACAAGCTCAAGCGTCCGTGGATCAAGCCAGGCACGCCTGGTCTGATGCATCGTATTGGCGGCATCGAGAAGCAGATCAACACGGGTCATATTGATTATGCGCCGGACAATCATCAGGCGATGACCGATCTGCGCCGTGACAAGGTACTCGGTGTTGCTGACAGTATCCCCGATCAGGCCGTGTCGCTGGGTGAGGCGGGCGGTAAGCTCGCAGTTGTTGGTTGGGGGTCTACCTATGGGCCGATCCATCAGGCTGTGCTCCGTGCGCGGGCCGATGGTCATGATGTCAGCCATATTCACATTCGTCATGTCTGGCCGCTGCCCAAAAATCTGGGTGAGCTGCTGAAGGGCTATGACAAGATATTGGTGCCAGAGATGAACACCGGTCAGCTCAAAACCGTGCTGCGCGACCAATATCTGGTCGATGCCAAGCCACTTAATAAAACCTCCGGCCAACCTTTCCGTATTGCGGAAATTGAAGCGGCGATTGAGGAGCAACTCGCATGAACGACATGACCCCTCCGCAGAAAATGACGCCTAAGGATTGGGAAACCGACCAAGAGGTGCGCTGGTGCCCCGGTTGCGGTGACTATGCGATCCTCAAAGCTGTGCAGCGCACTCTGCCTGCGCTGGGTGCGCGCCCGGAGAACACGGTGTTCGTGTCGGGCATTGGTTGCTCGTCTCGCTTTCCTTATTATGTCGAGAGCTATGGCTTTCACACTATTCATGGCCGCGCGCCGGCTGTGGCGACGGGCGTGAAGCTTTCCAACCCGGAGCTGGACGTGTGGATTATCACTGGCGATGGCGATGCGCTGTCGATCGGTGGCAACCACACGATGCATTTGCTGCGCCGTAACCTCAATTGCCAGATATTGCTGTTCAACAATGAGATTTATGGCCTGACCAAGGGGCAATATTCGCCCACCAGTCGCGAGGGGACGCGCTCGCCGTCCACGCCTTATGGTTCGGTTGATCACCCTGCCAAGCCAGCCGCTTTTGCGCTGGGCAGTGGGTCACGTTTTGTGGCGCGCGGGTTTGATGTGTCGAAAAATCTGCCTGAAGTGCTGACCGCGGCTTACAAGCATAAAGGTGCGGCGTTCGTCGAAATCTTCCAGAACTGCATCGTCTATAATAAGGATGTGTTCCATGATTTTGCGGCACCCAAGGGCGTTGATGGCCAGCAACTCTGGCTCAAGGATGGCGAGCCGATGCTCTTCGGCTCGGAGAAGAGTGGTGGCGTGAAGGGCATTACGCTCGACCGCGAAAACCTCTGCCTCAAGGTCGTCGATGTCGCCGATGGCGATTGGGAAGCGGCGGGTGTGATCGTTCATGATGTCACCAATCGCAGCATTGCGCATATGCTGGTCGAGATGCCCTTTGGCCCGTTCCCGATGGCGCTGGGCGTGCTCTATGATGACCCGGCCCCAAGCTTTGAAGAAGCGGTAGTCGCGCAGAATGAGCAGGCGGCGGCAGGTAAGACACCGGATCTGCAAAAGCTGCTTGCAACCGGCCAGACATGGACAGTCGGCGCGGATGCCGGGAACGGCCCGGACCTCTAATAGCATATAAGTTACTGATATAGGCTTGCCCTTATGGTTAACACGCGCCAACAAGGGTGAATGGATAATCTGACGCACTCAATGTTGGGCGCTGTGCTTGGGCAAACTGGCCTTAAGCTCAAATCCGGTTTTGGTATGGCAGCCCTTATTATTGGCGCCAACCTGCCCGATATCGACGCGACATGTACCTTTCTGGGTACAGAGTCTTTGGCGCTAAGGCGTGGGATAACCCACGGCCCAATAGCACTTGTAGTATTACCCTTGCTGCTCACGACCTTGTTGTTTTGGTTTGACCGATGGCAAGAGCGACGCGGCACCCGCCCCGTTGACAGGTTACCTGTCCATTTTGTCTCGCTCTATACTTTGGCTTTCATCGGCACATTGAGTCACCCCGCGCTTGATTGGCTCAACAGCTATGGCATTCGTTTATTGGAGCCCTTTTCGCAGCGCTGGTATTATGGAGATGCACTGTTCATTATTGATCTTATTATGTGGACAATATTGATTGGGGGATATGTCTGGTCGCGCAGGGCAGAAAAGCGCGAACACCCTGTATGGCAAGAACGTGGGCGGAAGGTCTTGATGATCGCCACTGGCTATATAGTGCTCAACATCGGTATTAGCGCGCTCGCTGAGAGGATGGCTCTTGGGCGCGTCAGCAGGGAGGTTGGCCAAGTGCCTTCTCTGATCGTCGCTAACCCCATCCCACTGATTTTCTGGCAGCGCGAGATGCTCTGGCGTTCATGGGATGGGCGCTATGGCCAGTATAAATTTGATATATTTGAGCTGGTTGGCCTTGTGCCCAGAGCACATATTGCCGGCACTTCATATACGGGCATGGAAGACCCGCGTGTTGCAGAGATTGTGTCGCGCAGCGCACAAGCCCAATATTTTCTGTTCTGGTCGCGTATGCCTTTAGTCCGGTTTAAACCGGACGGGACATTGGTTTTGACCGACCAGCGTTTCGATAATCCGCTGGCAAGGGGCAATTTCACGGTTGTTGTGCCGCCGCGTAAGCCGGAATGACCATGTCTCCCTCCCTCTATTTGGTCTGCTTTTCTGCTTGAAATAGAGCCAAAGCCTGATTGCCCTTGGTTGGCCATTCAGGCACACTCCGACTCATGAATGCAATGAACCCTAAGCGCGGAGTACATCTTGTCCGGGCGGCACGTTGGCTGCCTAGTGGCATTTCGCGTCTGTGGTCATGGGCCTTTGCGCCTTTCGGGCACCGCGTGCTAGACCGGATTGATGCCGGACTTCGAAAAGGGCGGCTGGAAGCGTGGTTGCCTGATGGCAGCTTTCGTGTGTTGGGCGCGCGCGCAGATGGCCCGGTGTGCGAGGTTAATCTGCGCGACTGGCATGCGCTGGTGCGGCTTGCGTTGGGCGGGTCGGTCGGCTGGTATCAGGCATGGGAGGCGGGCGAATGGAATAGCCCGGACCCCGTGCCACTCTTTGCTCTGTTTATGGCCAATGGCGAGAGTTTAGGTGGAGCAGCGCGGGCGCGTGGGCCGTTGCGTTGGCTTGCGCGGCTGGTGCATGGCGGGCGGGCGAACAGCCGTGCAGGATCGAAGCGCAACATCATGGCGCATTATGATCTGGGCAATGATTTTTATGCGCTCTGGCTTGATGAAGGCATGAATTATTCGAGCGCGCTTTTTGCTGATCCGGCCAGACCAGACGAGGGGCTAGAGGTGGCGCAGGTCAGCAAGATTGATGCCGCGCTGGATCGGCTTGACCTGAAAGATGGTGACCGGCTGCTGGAGATTGGTTGCGGCTGGGGTGGGCTGGCGCAACGGGCGCTGGTGCGGGCAGATATTTGCTATGATGGCCTGACGCTTTCCAGAGAACAGGCGCAGTGGGCACGCTCGCGTCTGCCCACCGAGCGTGCGGCGGTACACCTGACGGACTATCGCGATGCGCAGGGGCACTATGATGCGATAGCCAGCGTCGAGATGGTCGAGGCGGTGGGGCAGGAATATTGGCCGGATTATTGCGCCGCGATTCACCGGCTGCTTAAACCCGGCGGCAAGGCGGTCGTGCAATATATTAGTATTAACGACGCATTGTTTGAGCGCTATGCCGCCAGCGCAGACTTCATCCAGACCTATATTTTCCCCGGCGGTATGCTGATCTCAGAAAGCCGCTTTCGCGCATTGGCGGAACAAGTTGGGCTGGAATGGTGCGCGCCACACAGCTTCGGTGCGCATTACGCCACGACACTGCGGCTCTGGCGCGAACGTTTTGACGCCGCCGTGGAAGAAGGCCGCTTGCCAGTCGCGTTCGACGAGGAGTTCGTCAAGCTATGGCGCTATTATCTGATGTATTGCGAAGGCGGTTTCGCTGGCGGCGGCATAGATGTCGCGCAGGTGACTTTGGTGAAAGCTGAAAATCTGCAGTATAATAGTTAGCGGTTGCCTGTTGGCCGGTTGTATTGAAAGTAGAACTGTTTCTAGTCCAATCCATACAGACCTTTGTGAATGCTCACTCCTTCGCTTCTGGTGCTAGGGTCAGGACTCATTGATCAGAGCCAGAAGATGACGGTAGCGGCGAGAGTGATGGCAGAGAGGAATACGTTGGGGCATCTGTCGTAGCGGGTAGCGACGCGCCGCCAGTCCTTGAGGCGACCGAACATGATTTCGATACGGTTGCGCCGTTTGTAACGCCGCTTGTCGTATTTGACGACTTTGTTGCGGGATTTGCGGCGCAGCCAGGCCCTCCATTATGC
>Ga0316207_10001679_pt1 | contig 25908 bp, 25 predicted proteins | sample 6weekpyrite_MG_FD_204943 | JGI IMG/M metagenome (GOLD analysis project Ga0316207, IMG submission 204943) | Microbial mat bacterial communities from mineral coupon in-situ incubated in ocean water Damariscotta River, Maine, United States -... | ecosystem: Environmental > Aquatic > Marine >... | reverse complement strand
CAAAAGGTTGCCGATCTAGTCCGTATACAGCCTGCCAACAAAAATGGTCGCTTTGCCGGTTACAAGTTGCAGCCGGGCCGTGATGCCAGTTTCTTGACTCGTCATGGTCTGTTGCCTGGTGATATCGTGACTTCGGTTAACGGTGTTGAACTGGATAGTCCGGCCAAGGGCTTTGGTTTAATAAAAGATTTATCTTCGGCGGATACACTGGATCTGGTGGTTGATCGAAATGGCGTAAAACAGCGTTTTACCCTGCCAGTAAATTAAGGGACTAAGTAGGAAGTTTGATGAGATTTTTTGGAAAACAACGTGGCAATAATGCTATGGCCGCCTGGCACCGGGGTTGGTTGGTAGCTGCGTTGATTGTTGTGAACAGTGTTAGTTTTGCGGCAGCTCAAGATGAGGCTGGCATCACCTTTAATCTAAAGGATGCCGAGCTGGGAACCGTCATTGCCACCGTCGCAGAATTCACCGGCAAAAACTTCATCATTGATCCCCGCGTCAAGGGTAAGGTGACGGTAATCTCCTCCAAACCCATGAATGCTAATGAGGTCTATCAGACCTTTCTTTCCCTGCTGGATGTGCATAATTTTACTGCTGTGCCGATGGGAAATGTTATCAAGATTGTACCCTCAGTAAGCGCCAAGCAGATTGGTGGTTCCGAGATGATGAAACGGGGCGCCAAGGGTGATGAAATGGTGACCCGGGTGATCGAGGTGGAAAATGTCTCTTCTGCCCAGCTGGTGCCAATTCTGCGGCCACTGGTGCCTCAGCACGGTCATATGGCCGCATATGCTGCAACCAATGTTTTGATTATTTCTGATTCGGCTGCCAATGTTGATCGTCTGTTGAGCATTATCGGCCGGATTGATGTTGCCAGTGCCTCCGATCTTGAGGTAATGCCGCTCAAACATGCATCGTCTGCTGAGGTGGTGCGTATTCTTGAAAGCCTGCGTCAACAAGATAAACGCTCGGCCCCCAAGGGGCAGAGTTCAGGTGCTGCGGTATTGGTGGCAGATGAAAGAACCAACAGTATCTTGATTAGTGGTGACAAGTCCGAGCGCCTAGGTATCCGTGCCATTATTTCTCATCTGGATACACCGCTGGAAACCACCGGCAATACCCATGTGGTTTACTTGCGTTATGCCAAGGCTAAGGAGTTGGTGCCAGTGCTAACCGGGTTGGGCGAAACCTACGATAAGGAAAAGAAGGCTGCCAGTGGGGGCAAGGCTGCAGCGAGGTCGAATCGTTCACCCATCACCATTCAAGCCCATGAAGACACTAATGCTTTGGTCATTACCTCACCGCCGGATCTGTTTCGTTCATTGCAGGGTGTGATCAATAAGCTGGATGTGCGTCGTGCCCAGGTGTTGGTTGAGGCGGTGATTGCCGAGGTCACTGACGACAGGAGCGCTGAGCTTGGTGTGAGTTGGTTTGTCGATGGCTCGCCGGATGGTAAGGGGCCGATTGCCGGCACAACTTTCACTGACTTTAATGCCACAGCGGTTGGGGTTGGTATCGCTAATGATAATGTTGTTCTGCCAAGCCCGCCGATCAGCTTTCTGGGTTTAGGGCGTTTTAATAGTGGCTCTACCGATTTCACTGCGCTGGTCAATGCCATTCAGGGCGATAGCCGGACTAATGTATTGTCTAAACCGAATATCATGACCCTTGATAATGAAGAAGCTGAAATTATCGTCGGCCAGGAGGTGCCATTCCGGACGGGTAGTTATTCCAGTACGGGTGATTCCGGCTCCCCTACCAATCCATTTACCACCATTTCACGTGAAAATGTCGGTATAACGCTCAAGGTCAAACCGCAGATCAATGAAGGCAATGCAGTCAAACTCGATATTGAGCAAAAGGTCGATAGCGTGGCCCCTTCAAATGAAAACGCGGCGGACCTGATAACAAATACACGTTCTATTCAGACAACCGTGTTGGTAGATGATGGTGGCACCATTGTGCTCGGCGGCTTGATTCAGGATGATGTGCAAGAGTCTGTACAGAAGGTGCCGCTGCTGGGTGATATTCCATTCCTCGGCACCTTGTTTCGTAATAAGAGCACCTCGAAGGTCAAAAAGAATCTGTTGGTGTTTATCCGGCCTTCGATTGTCCGTGATGCGGCGGTTGCTACCCAGATTACCTCGAGCAAATATGATTACATCAGGGCTGAGCAGTTACGCTTTAATGAAAAGGGCGTGATGCTGATTGATGATGCCGAGCTACCGTTGATGCCGGACTTTTTGGAATTGCCCCCTCCTTTTGAACCAGCGCAAACCAGCGCCCCTCAGACAGCAGCAGAGTCAATGGATCACTTAATCGAAACCAGCGGCGATGGCCAGTGAGCCACAGGCTGTAGAGGCAGCAACCCAGGAAGCCCCATCACTGAAGCGTTTGCCGTTTGGCTTTGCCAAGCGGCATGGTGTGTTGTTGTCGGCGCTGACACCTGAAATGGCATCGCTTCAATGTCGTGAAACCATTTCCAGTCTGACTCTGGCCGAACTGCGCCGTTATTTTGCTGTGCCACTCAAGCTTGAACTGATGGCCGACACGAGCTTTGATCAGCTGTTACAGCAAAGTTATGAAGGCGGTTCGGCCGAGGCCTTTGACATGATGGGCAATATGGCTGATGAGGATGATCTTTCCACTATTGCTGAGGCCCTGGACGAGCCGGAAGACCTGCTTGAGAGTGAAGATGACGCCCCGATTATCCGCTTGCTTAATGCCCTGCTGACCCAGGCGATTAAGGAAGGCGCCTCGGATATCCATCTCGATACCTTTGAGGGGCGGATGGTGGTGCGCTTTCGTGTCGATGGTGTGTTGCGCGAAGTACTGGAACCCAACCGTCAGTTAGCACCGTTGCTGGTGTCGCGTCTCAAGGTTATGGCCAGGCTCGATATTGCCGAAAAGCGTCTGCCCCAGGATGGCCGTATTTCACTGCGCATTGCCGGTAGACCGGTAGATGTACGTGTCTCAACTCTGCCTGTGGGGCAGGGCGGCGAGCGGGTGGTGCTGCGCCTGTTGGACAAACAGGCCGGTCGTCTCAATCTGGAACATTTGGGCATGGAGGCGGGCGCCATGGCAGGAGTGGATCAACTGCTCAAGCGCCCTCACGGCATCATTCTAGTTACCGGCCCCACCGGTTCGGGTAAGACCACTACCCTGTATGCCGGTCTGGCACGGCTCAACGATTTCAAACGCAACATCATGACGGTGGAAGACCCGATCGAGTATTACATCGACGGTATCTCCCAGACGGCGGTGAACTCTAAGGTAGAGATGACCTTTGCTCGTGGTCTGCGTGCCATTCTGCGTCAGGACCCGGACGTGGTGATGGTGGGTGAGATTCGTGATTTAGAAACCGCCGAGATTGCAGTGCAGGCCTCGCTTACCGGCCATATGGTGTTATCGACCCTGCATACCAATACCGCCGTTGGTGCCGTCACCCGTTTGCGTGACATGGGGGTTGAGCCGTTTCTGCTGTCATCGAGTCTGATCGGAGTGTTGGCCCAGCGTCTGGTGCGGCTGCTCTGCCCTCATTGCAAACAGGCCGACCAAGCCTCTGAAAGTGAATGCAACAGCTTCGGTTGGGACAAGGCTAGTCCACCGACAATCTATAAAGCCAATGGCTGCCCCGAGTGCAAGCAGGTTGGTTACCTTGGCCGTACCGGTATCTATGAACTGGTGATCGTCGATGAGGCCCTGCAAGGCATGATCCATGATGGCGCCAGCGAACAAGAGATGGAGCGCCACGCCCGTCTGGCCACAGCAGGGATTCGCGATGACGGACTGCGTCGGGTTTTAGCTGGTGATACCTCGCTGGAAGAAGTGTTGCGCGTCACCCGAGAGGGTTAGCCTGAATGTCTGCCTTTGAATACAAAGCCCTGGACGGTTCCGGTAAGCAGAAAAAGGGTGTGCTGGAGGCCGATACCCCGCGCCAGATTCGGCAACAATTGCGCGACAAGGGTTGGACACCGCTGGCCGTGGTCGAGGTGCAGCAGCGCGAGGCCAAGCAGAGGCAATCATTTAGTCTGATCAAAACAGGCCTTAGCCCGGCCGACCTGTCTTTGATAACCCGCCAGTTGGCGACTTTGGTGCATTCCGGCACGCCGATTGACGAGGCATTGCAGGCGGTGTCGCGTCAGAGCGAAAAGCCGCGTCTTGGTAATATGTTGTTGGCGGTGCGGGCTAAGGTTAAAGAGGGTCATCCGCTGGCCGCCGCGATGGCTGATTTCCCCCATGCCTTCGACGATCTCTTCCGCGCCACGGTTGATGCCGGTGAACAGTCCGGCCACCTCGATGCCGTGCTAGAGCGCTTGGCCGATTACACCGAGAGTCGTCACGCCCTGCGACAAAAATTTCAGCTGGCACTGATCTACCCTGTGCTGATCGCCATCGTTGCCGTAGTCGTGGTGGTGGGTTTGGTTGCCTTCGTTGTGCCCAAAGTCGTTGAGGTGTTTGAGGGCATAGGGCAGGAACTGCCGCTACTGACTCGGGGTCTGATTAGTCTGAGTGATTTTCTGCAGAGCAACTGGATTCTTTTGATTGGCTCTATTGTTGCCGCCATGGTAGTGGTTTCATTGTTGCTGCGTCGTGAAGGGCCGAAACGTCAGTTTCATAAACTGCTATTACATTTGCCTTTGATCTCACGTCTGGTGCGCGGTATGAACACAGCTCGATTCGCCCGCACCTTTAGCATCCTTGCCAGCAGTGGTGTGCCGGTGCTGGAGGCGATGAGCATCTCGGCCGAGGTGGTCACCAACCTGCCAATGCGTTCGGCGGTGGACGAGGCGGCACGGCGGGTGCGTGAGGGCACAGCCATCAACAAGGCGCTGGATAACAGCGGCTATTTTCCGCCCATGACTGTGCATTTGATCGCCAGTGGTGAGGCCAGTGGCAATCTCGACGAGATGCTGGAACGCTCGGCCTCGGCCCAGGAGCGTGAAATGGAAACCCTGCTCGGTCTGCTGATGGGCTTTTTTGAACCGATGATGATTTTGTTTATGGGTGGCACTGTGCTGGTGATCGTGCTGGCGATCCTGCTGCCAATTTTTGATTTGAACCAATTAGTGAAATAGGAAAGACAATGAACACGGAAATGTCACAGCGCAAACAAGGCGGCTTCACCCTGATCGAGGTCATGGTGGTGGTCGTTATCCTCGGTATTCTGGCAGCCTTCATCGTGCCCAAAATCATGGACCGGCCGGATGCGGCCCGTATCGCCAAGGCCAAGTCAGACATCGGCGCCATTGAAAGTGCCCTGTCGCTGTATCGTCTTGATAACCACAAATACCCCAGCACCGATGCCGGCCTGGAAGCACTGGTGGACAAACCCGCTGATGCGCCAGCCTGGAAAGAAGATGGTTACCTGCAGCGTTTGCCGGTTGATCCTTGGGGCAAGCCTTACCAGTATCTCAATCCAGGTGTTCACGGCAGCATCGATATCTTCAGTTACGGCGCGGATGGCGCCGATGGTGGCGACGGCGCCAACGCCGATATCGGTAATTGGAATATTCAATAAACTCGTATGAGGCTCTCACCGCAGCAAGATTTTCAACGGGGGTTCACCATCCTCGAGCTGCTGGTGGTATTGCTGATCATTGGCATTGTGGTCAGCATGGCCACCCTGTCGGTGGGTGGCAATGAGGCCCGTACCTTACGTGATGAGGCGCAACGGCTGACTAGCTTGCTCGATTTGGCTATTCAGGAGTCGGTGCTTAATGGCGGCGAAATGGCGCTGGAGGTGAGTGAAAACAGCTACCAGTTTCTTGCCTACGTTGATGAAGATTGGTTGCCGCTGACTGAGGTGGATGAATTTCGTCCGCGCGAATTACCGATGGGTATTCAATTAGAGGCTGAGGTTGAAGGCCAGACCGCCAGCGAAGATCTGTTTGGCGAAACCGAAGCCAGTCAGATCTGGATCATGTCCAGCGGTGAGGTCTCGCCTTTCACCATTACTCTAAAGCTTGAGGGTGGCCCGCTCTATCGGCTCAATGGCGACATGATGGGTGGGCTCAAGCTCGAAGGGCCGCTGGAATCATGATCAGGCGCGTCCGAAGGCAACAAGGTTTTACCCTGCTTGAGGTGCTGATTGCCCTGGCAATTTTGGCCATTGCCCTGGCGGCGGCGATTAAGGGCGTCAGCAGTCATGTCTCCAATCTTGTCTATCTCAAAGAACGTTCCCTGGCTCATTGGGTTGGTTTGAACGCCCTGACCGAGTTGCGTGTCAGTGGTCAGTGGCCTAGCAGCGGCGAGATCAAGGGTGACGAGACCATGACCGGGCGTGAGTTTAAGTGGGTGATTAGCGTCACTGAGGTCGAGGGTGGTGATGTCCGTCGCCTTGATGTCAAAGTCACCCCTGGCGACGATGACGATCGGCCGCTGTCTACCATGGTGGCTTACGTTGGGAAGTCTTCCTGATGCAGAGGCGTTTACAACAAAAGGGTTTTACCCTATTGGAATTGCTCATCGCCATCGGCATCTTCGCCACGATGTCGGCAATGGCCTATGGTGGCCTGAATTCAGTGATGAACACCCGTGCCCATGCCGATGTCCAGGCCGAGCGTCTGGCGCAGTTACAAAAGGCCTTTCTGATTATTGGTCGTGACATCGAACAGGCTATCGAACGGCCGGTGCGCGATAACTATGCAGAGGTTCTGGAGCCGATTAGTGGTGGCGGTTATGGCAGTTCGATTCTGGAGCTGAGCCGTACCGGGCGTGCCAATCCTATGGCCTTACAACGCAGTCATCTGCAGCGGGTAGCTTATGAAGTGCAGGAAGACCAGCTGCTGAGAAAGGTCTGGCCGGTGCTGGACCGGGCGCTCGATACCGAGCCGTTTGAAGGGGTGGTGCTTGAGGGTGTTCTGGCGGTTGATCTACGTTTTATGGATGCGAACAAACAGTGGCAGACACAGTGGCCAGAGCCAGATCTGAGTGGTTCAAGCCAGGCACCAGCAGCCATGCCGCGGGCAGTGGAAATTACTATCGACCTGGAAGACTGGGGTCGGATACGGCGCATCTTTGAAGTGGTGGGGGCATGAAAAAACAGCAAGGTGTAGCCCTGATTACCGCGGTGCTGATTGTCGCCCTGGTGACGGCCGCGGCAGTGGCGATGGCCTCGAAGCAACAGTTTGATATTCGCCGCACCGCCAATATTTTTAATAACGACATTGCCTATCAGTTTGCCCTGGGGGCGGAAGACTACGCCCGCAATGTGCTGGAATGGGACGTCACCAAGGATGGCAGCACAACCGATCACCTGGGTGAGAACTGGGCTCAGGAAGTGGCGGTGCCGGTAGAGGGGGCGATGCTGACGGGGTCGGTGCAGGATCTGCAGGGACGTATCAATCTCAATAGTCTGCTCGATGCCAATGACGCCCCGAATGCGGTGATGGTGAAACGCTTTGAGAACCTGCTGCAACTGCTGGGTTTGAATCAGGAGATTGCCCAGGCAGTATTGGACTGGATTGATGTCGATATTAATCAGCGCTTCAATGGTGGGGCTGAGGATGATTATTACATGCTGCAGACGCCGCCCTATCGCGCTGCTAATAGACTCATGGTCAGCGCCAGTGAGCTATTGTTGCTGAATGGTGTCGATGATGAGGCCTATCAGTTATTGTTGCCGCATGTCAGTGTTCTGCCTGACATAAACACTAAGATTAACGTCAATACGGCCACGGCCGAGGTATTGGCCTCGCTGGCAGATACGCTGACGGTTGCTGATGGTGAGGCTCTGATAGAGGCGCGCCCTGATGATGGTTTTGTTAATATAGCCGACTTTATCGGTCAGAGTGTTTTGACGAATCATCCAATTCCTCAGAAAGAGCAAGACTCTCTCGATATTAAAAGTGATTATTTTCTAGCGGATGCCATGGCAGAGTTTGATGAATCCATCGCTCAGGTGCACAGTTTGTTGAAACGCTACTCGGATGGTCGAGTGCAGGTGGTAATGCGTAGTCGGGGAGCCTACTAGTGGCATTTTTTATCTATCTTGAATCGGCCGAATGTGCCAGCTGGGTCAAACTGTCCGCCGGTGGTGCCGTTCAGGCCTCTGGCCAGGGGGCGTTGGCCGAGATCGACAGTAGTGGCGAGCGCGTTATTGTGCTGGTGCCGGGTGAAGATGTGTTGCTGTGCCAGGCAGAGGTGCCGGGACAAAAGCGGCGTCTGTTGGCCCAGGCCGTGCCCTATGCCCTGGAAGAACAACTCATCGATGATGTCGAGGCGCAGCACTTTGCCCTTGGCGCGCTGAGTGGTGATCAGGTCAATGTTGCTGTGGTCAGTCATGAAAAAATGCAGTTATGGCTGGCGCTGTTGCATCAGGCTGGCATCGAGGCAGACCAGGTTGTCGCCGATGTTTTAACACTGCCATTGCCGGACAACAGCTGGCAGTTGTTACAGATTAATAAGCGACTGTTGCTGCGTTGTGGCGAACAGGCCGGTATGGCTTTAGATGTCGATACGGCGTCTTTGAGTATCAAGGCCTTGTTGGCCGAGGCTGGTGAGGCCAAGCCTGCCAGTATTCAGTGTCAGGATTTATCCGGCGCTGGCTTTTCTTTGCCTGAGTTGGATGTGGCGCTGGAAGTTGAACCGGCTAGCGGTCTGCCGGTCTTGTTCATGGCGGCGGCCTACCAGGAACAAAAAGCCATCAACCTGTTGCAAGGCCAGTACAGTCGCCGTGAACGGATCAGCAAATATTGGCGACCCTGGCGGGCAGCGGCAGTCCTGCTGGCTGGATTGATTATTGTTCAGTTTGCCAATGGCATCGCCGACCAACAGCGCCTGGCGACTGAAAAGACGGCCCTCAAGGCCGACATTGAACAGATTTATCGTCAGACCTTTCCTGAAGCGCGCAAGGTGGTCAACGCCAAGGTGCAAATGGAACGCGCTCTCAAGTCGTTGCGTGGCGGTGGCTCGGCCACCAGTGGAGGTTTTTCCGAGCTGTTGGCGCAAGCCGGTGAGCAATTCAAACAGAGCAGCAACCTGAATATTCAGCGCCTCAGCTACAAGAATGGTCAGCTGGACGTGGCCCTGTTTATCGGTGATTTGCAGCAGTTGGATCAGTTGAAGCAGCGGTTGGTGGATAAGGCGAGTATGCAGGTGGAAATTCAATCGGCTACTGCCAAGGGTGACCGGGTTGAGGCGCGTTTGAGAATCAAAGGAACGGCATCATGAAGCAGTGGTGGTCAGGTCTACAGGCCAGCGAACGCCGGATTCTAATCCTGGGGGCGATTGCTTTGGGGCTGATGCTGCCCTACTTCGCCATCTGGTTGCCGATACAGGATGATGTTGCGGTCATGCAAAAACAGGTGCAGGAACAGCAGGCCGTCAAACGCTGGATGAACCAGGCCTCGGCCGAGGTTAAACAATTGAGTGGTGGCAAAGCTGGTGCGCTTCGGCCGCGGGATGGCCGTTCGCTGCTGGCGGTGGTTGATCAAACAGCCAAGCGCAGTGGCTTGGGTTCAGGTCTGAAACGGCTTGAACCGGAAGGTCAGGCGGCGGTAAAGGTGTGGCTGGAACAGGTCTCGTTTGATGACATGATGCGTTGGCTCACCAGCCTGGAACAAAAAAATGGCCTGGCCGTGGCCACGGTTACTATTGATAGGCAGGATGTGGCTGGTCGCGTTAATGCCCGAATGACATTGGAGATGGCTGGGGAATGATTGGGGCATGATGCGTATTGTTGCTTATGTTGTGCTGGGTCTGTTGGCCTTTGCTGGGTTTCTGCTGACCACCTTTCCGGCCGAACGGGCCTTTGCCTTGCTGGCTGAGCAGGCACCTAATGTCCGTGCCGCCGGCTTGTCTGGTACGGCCTGGTCTGGGCAAGCCAGGGTGCTGCAGGTCGACGGCCGAAACCTGGAAAAGCTACAGTGGCAGCTCAAGCCCTGGAGCGTATTGTTTGGTCAGCTTGAACTGGATGTTCAACTCGATGGTGCCGATGTCGCTGGCCGAGCCAGCATTGGCCTACAGCCAGATGGCGCAATTCAACTGACTGATGTCGACCTGTCTCTGGCGGCGGCGGAAATGTCAGCCTTGTTTAAGGTGCCTGTTGATCTGGGTGGCCAGTTCATTGTCCAGCTGCAAAGCGCTGAGTTGATGGGGCAAAAGATTCTCGCTGCCGAGGGCCTGGTTCGCTGGCAGCGGGCGGCAATGACGTCGCCATTCGCCCAGCCCCTGGGTGAGTTTGTTGCCCAGCTCACCACAGAGGCCGAAGTTATTAATGCCCAGGTCAAGGATGAAGGCGGGCCCTTGCAGCTGGATGGTCTAGTCAAGCTTAAATCTGATGGCAGCTATAATTTTAATGGCTCGGTCAGTGTGCGCGATGTTCAGCAAAAACTGCTGGTGCAGGGTCTCAAGGCCATGGGGCGTCCAGGCAAGGATGGCCGGGTGCCGCTACGTTATTCTGGTCGTCTCTAGCTGCAGGGTGCGCCATGCGTTCCATCAAACTTGAGACGAAGAAATAGATGGTGCGCATGGTGCACCCTACATTTAGTCATCGTTTTCCTGTTCCTGTAGAGCAAGCTTTAATTTTATGGTTTACCTTAAAAACCAACAAAATCCCTTGATTTACTTCTAACTAGCTGACTGAGCCGGTAGAATGCGCGGCGTTTCCTCTGCCTCTGGCTACCTTATATATGAATGCTTTGCTGCAACAACTCGACAAGCTCGCTGCTGTCATCGATCAGCTCAATGAATGGATTGGCCGCCTCACTGGCTGGTTGGTGGTGGTCCTGGTACTGCTGGTCTGTTACGACGTCGGCATGCGCTATCTGTTTCAGGCCGGTTCGGTGGGCTTGCAGGAGTTGGAATGGCACATCTTTTCGTTGATCTTTCTGCTTGGCGCTGCCTATACCCTCAAACACGACGAGCATGTCCGGGTCGATGTCTTGTATCAATCCAGGCGAATGACGCCGCGGCGTCGGGCCATGGTCAATCTGTTTGGTTGCCTGTTTATGTTGTTGCCATTTTGCACGCTGATGATCATCAGTGCAGTGCCCTTTGTCGAGATGTCTTTCGGCTGGGCCGAGTCTTCGCCTGACCCTGGCGGCTTGCCCTATCGTTGGTTATTGAAGGCGATGATCCCCGCTGGTTTTGTATTGCTGGCCTTGCAAGGTTTGGCGCTGTCTATTTGCAGTTTACAGACAATTCTCAAGCCTGAAGTGCCATCGCAGGAGGCCCAATAATGGACATGGAATATTGGGCAATTATCATGTTTGTAGTGGCGATTGCGCTGCTGCTAATCGGTTTTCCGGTGGCCTTCACCCTGGGGGCGGTGGCGATGGCCTTTGGTGGTTATTTCCTTGGCTGGCAGGAATTCCAGCTGCTGCCGATGCGGGTTTGGGGAGTGATGACCAACTTCACCCTGCTGGCGGTGCCACTGTTTGTCTTTATGGGGGTGATGCTGGAGAAATCCGGCCTGGCGGAAGAGCTGCTTGAAACCATGGCGCGGCTGTTCGGCCGGGTGCGCGGTGGCCTGGCGGTATCGATCGTTGCTGTCGGTGCCCTGCTGGCGGCCACCACTGGCGTAGTCGGCGCAACGGTGGTGACCATGGGTATTATTGCCCTGCCGGCCATGCTTAAACGTGGTTACGACACTGGCCTGGCATCGGGCACCATTGCTGCCTCGGGCACTTTGGGGCAGATCATCCCGCCGAGCATTATTCTAATCCTGCTTGGTGATGTGATCGGTGTGCCGGTGGGCGAGCTGTTCGCCGCTGCCGTGGTGCCAGGTCTGCTATTGGTGGCCGCCTTTATGGTCTACGTCCTGGTGGTTGCCTTTATCAAGCCAAGCATGGCGCCAGCAATGCCGGTGGAGGACGAGGCTACGGGCCTGGGCAGGCAGGTGTTGAAGAGTCTGCTGCCACCGCTGCTGTTGGTCTTTGCGGTGCTTGGTTCAATCTTTTTCGGCGTTGCCTCGCCGACTGAGTCGGCTGCAGTTGGTGCCCTGGGCGCCATGTTGTTATCGGCTATGCACAAGCGTCTCAGTTTGAAAAATATTAAGAATGCTTCCCAACAAACCGCCCGCCTCACCAGTATGGTGTTTATGATTCTGATCGGTGCCACCGCCTTTGGTTTGGTGTTCCGTTCCATGGGGGGTGACCTGGTGGTAGAAGACTTTATGATGGAGCTGCCCGGCGGTGAGTGGGGCTTTATTGCCTTCAGCATGTTGTTGATTTTTGTGTTGGGTTTCTTTCTCGATTTTCTTGAGATCTGTTTTATTGTGGTGCCGATTCTGGCACCGATTGCCGAATTGATGGATATTAATATGCTCTGGTTTGCGGTGCTGATTGCGATGAACCTGCAGACCTCGTTTCTAACGCCGCCATTTGGTTTTTCACTGTTTTACCTCAAGGCGGCAGCGCCGCCCGAGGTAAGAATTCAACACATCTATAAAGGGGTAATCCCGTTCGTCCTGATTCAGATCATTGTGCTGGGGGGGATAATGCTTTTCCCCGATACCGTGCTGTGGTTGCCAGATCTGATGAATGAGATGAAGGGTTATTAGAGCTGGTTCAGCGTAGTCTTTGTCTTTATTGGATGACGAAGTTGGTAAACAACACTTCCTGAATGCCGGTTGGATATTTTTTCCCCTCTTCTGTTTCAGCGCTACCGCTTGAGTCGATGTCAGCATATTTGGCTAAGGTCGCCTGGATTTTCTCCAGCGCTTCCTGGCGCAATTTTTCACGCTGTTTTAGGCCAATCACTTCGGATATGTCGCGGTGGGCAAGCATCATCAACAGTTCATGACGTATCGGTGCGCGATGGTCCTGTACCGCCTGAATGGCTTTGCTATCCATAGACATTAGATCAACCGCTAGCTGCATGAAACGCATGCCGTTGCCATCAATGATATTGACGACAAAGGCAGGTTGAAGGGTGTAATAATTGGCTTTGCCGTCAGTGATGGCGGGACCGCTGCCACCGCCTGCTGCATAACTGGCGGTGCAGGTAAGCATTAGAGTTAGCATTACTGTCTTGCTGAGTTGTTGAAAAAAACGATTGCTGAGTGGTGTTTTAAGGTTAAAAACCTGCATGCCCTTGCCTCTTGTTGTGGACTATATAAACAGGCTGAATAAATGAGTGGTGATTTGCTATAAAGCCTTGCTCTAGATATCGGGGCTGGTGAGCGGAGCTTTAGTATTAATTGTGTGCAAAAAAAGCTATCTGGTTTTTTCGATTAGGAATCAATTGAATAGTTGTTTATGTAGCGACAGGCGGGATGCGCCGGGCAGTGTATGGCCCGGCGCTAGATTCTAGAGATTAAGTGCCTTGGCGTAGGCGGCATCGGAAATGTCACTCCAGGCGTCATTTGATTCACTGAACGATTTGTAGGCCTGATAGACTTGACGGAAACTCGGGTCCTTGTTGGCCTCTTCTTCCAATGTTTCCTCGGTTAATTGTTTGAGCTGCTTGATGACGTCAGCGGGGAATTCCAATATGTTTACCTTGTCGTTCTGTTTAAGTTGTTGCAATGCCTGCATGTTTTTGGCTTCAAATTCGGCATGCATCCAGAGGTTGGCCGCCGCCGCTGCGGTTTCGATCATGAGCTGGTATTCCTTGGGTAGTTCGGCCCAGGCCTTACTGTTGACGGTTAGTTCAAGCACTGGGCCCGGCTCATGCCAGCCAGGGTAGTAATAATTTTTAGCGGCTCGATGCAGGCCCAGACGTTGATCGTGGAATGGCCCGACCCACTCGGTGGCGTCGATGGTGCCGCGCTCCAGTGCGGTATAGATTTCACCGCCGGGCAGCAGTACTGGATTAACGCCCGCCTTGGCCATTACCTTGCCGCCGAGGCCGGGGATGCGCATCTTTAGACCCTTGAGGTCAGCAATGGAGTTGATCTGCTTGCGAAACCAACCGCCCATTTGCACGCCGGTATTTCCCATCGGGAAGGGCACAAGATTGAATGGCTTATAGATGTCGCGCCAAAGGTTGAGACCACCACCCTTGTATAACCAGGCGTTCATGCCCTGGGCGTTCATGCCGAATGGGACAGCAGTAAAGAATTGCGCCGCCGGCACCTTACCAGCCCAGTAGTATGCCGCGCCATGACCCATTTGCACGGTGCCCTGTGATACCGCGTCAAAAGTTTGCAGGGCAGGGACCAGTTCGCCGCCAGCAAAGACGCTGATGCGCAGGCGGCGGTCACTCATCTGTTCAATGTCTTTGGCGAATTTCTCCACCCCTTCCTGAAAGATGGGGAAATTGGGTGGCCAGGTGGTGACCAGCTTCCAGTTAAAGCGTTTGCGTGCGGCGATAGCGGGTGCGGCAGCGCTGGCGCCTGCAGCAAGTAATGCGCCTCCGGCGGCTTTTTTAATAAAGTCACGGCGTTTCATGATGATGGCCCTATTTTTGTTATATGAATGCTAGCAGGGATGGTAGCTCAGCCTGCTCAGGTGGCGCAAATGAGGCAGCCTGAATTCATTCAGATTAAAGGGTATTGGGTATGTTTTTCTTAAGTCTGTCTGGATCGGGTCGAATAGGTAATAGGAATTTTGGCTTTTTGAGGGCGGTTGACGTATTTCAAGCTGGCGGCACGTAATTTACGGAGTCGATGTTTGCTTGGGTTAGCGGGCACAGTTGAGTAACTAACGGATTTCAAGGTGGAAAAATGATAGGTAATAAACCAAATATTTTGCTGGTTGATGATGAACAGTTTTTGGCCAAGGGCATTTCAGTGATTCTAGGAAAAAAACTTGATTGTAATGAGATGACTATTGCCCTGGATGGTGAGCAGGCCTGGCAGATTTTACAGGACAAGGAGATTGATATTGTGATCTCTGACTGGAATATGCCGAAAAAGAATGGCGCTGAGCTATTACATGACATGAAGGCAAACCCGAAGACCAGTAGCATCCCTTTTCTAATGCTGACTGGTCGCAGTGATCTTGATAGCGTCAAATCAGCGCAAGATGCCGGGGTGGTGGAATATATTGTTAAGCCGTTCAATGGTGATGAGTTGGTGAAAATGATTAAGAAATTGTTGAATCTATAGAGCCAGATTAGTCAGTAGGGGTGTGGCAAAAAATATTTTGCACTAAGAGGTTGGGATGAAACATTTGATCAAGGGGATGTTGTTATTGATTTGTGGGCTGAACATAGTTCAGGCCAACGATTATACAGCGGATGAATTGGTTAAGATGATGCAGCAAGGTGGTTATGTCATTTATTTTCGACATGCGGCTACAGACCACAGCCAGAAAGATGTTGACCGAAAAAATCTTACAAACTGTGCCACGCAGCGCAACCTATCTGAATTAGGTAAGAAACAGTCTCTTGCTATTGGCGTAGGTTTTAAGACGAAAAATATCAGCGTTGGAAAGATCCTCTCAAGTCCGTGGTGTCGAGCCAAAGATACTGCCAAGCTTGGTTTTGGTCGTGTTGAGATAGTGGCTGATCTGGGTTTTTCAATTTCCAGGAGCAAACAAGATACGCGGCGCTTGTCCAAAGCGCTTAACAAAATGCTTTCACAGCCGCCAGAGAATGGCACCAATACCCTCTTGTTTTCACATACCTCAAACCTGAAAGAGGCAACTGGCGTATGGCCAAAACCTGAAGCTGTAATGATGATATTTAAACCGGATCAGAGCAAGGATTTAGGTTATGAATATTTTGGCATGATTACGCCGGACTATTGGCTTGGCCTGGCAAAGTAACGCTTTGAATTTACCAGGCAGAATATTGTGCTGAACCTTATCAAGGTTTTTCTGAATAGAATCTCGCTCAGGGGTAAGTTTCTGTTTGCCCCATTCATTGCGATGATTGCAATGTTTATGCTATCTGCACTGTTTATGCTTGAACTGAATCAGTTGCAGGAGGGGCAGCATGAAATGGAAAGCAATGACCTGGTGATCATCAATGAACTCACCACTGTATCGGTAGATATCTCGCAATTTCACTCAAGAATCTACGATATCCTGTTGATGGCCAAAGATGGCGCTGATGAGGAAAAAGTCTACGAATTTGGCAAGCCGGCACTGGAGGGTTTGGTTGAGCTCGAAACCATGTTGATCACTGCCAGAGATACCTCTAAAAGAGGGGGTATGGGCTTGTTGCTTAATCAGCTGGAGTCATTTGATCATATTGTTGACGATTTTGTCCTATACAAAAACACCGCAATTACTGCCATTGAAATGGCAACAGTTGATGCTAGTGGGGCGAAAGAGCAGCTGTTTAAGGCAGATGATATATATAATCATTTGATTCTTGAAATACATGAAGCGATTAAGTTGGTTGGGAACGTGATTCGGGAAGACCTAAGTAAACAGCGCGAGAAGATGGAAGAGACATTAAAGTTTTTTGTCATAATCTCGTTTATTGCGATAGGCGGCACGTTTATAGTCAGTCTGTATTTGTCTGGTGCGCTTGGTGGTGAATTGGGTGATTTGATTCAAACAATGATCGTGTTATCACAAGGCAATACCAGTGTTGAAATAAAGAATGTTTCTACCGGAAAAGAGATGACGGCCCTGGCAAATGGACTTAGAGCTTTTCAGCAGAGTCTAAAAAAGAATTCGCATCAGACAATAGAGCTGGAACGGGCAAATATTTTGCTGCTAAACGAAAATGAGCAGCGTAAAAAAACTGCCGCTGATCTGGAAGAAACCCGTGCTCATTTCCAGTATACGCTCGATCATAATCCAACAATTATCTATACATGCAACTCTGCAGGTGCCGTTCTTGATGTGATATTTGTTAGTGAGAACTCACAAAAAGTAATTGGTTATGAGGCGAGTGACCTGTTGGGTGACAAACAGAAATGGTTGGCTAAGTTGCAAATAGATGAAGGTCAATTTTTGAATACACAGATGTCTGAACTATATAAGAAAGGCTGTCTGGTTCGTGATTATCGAATCAGGAATGCTTCAGGTGATTATATTTGGGTTCAAGATTCACTCACTTTGAGTTATAGAAACAGTGGTCCAGTTGAGGTGTTAGGATCGCTAACGAATATCACAGAGATCAAGGCGGCGGAAGAAAATCTGGTCAAACTGAATAGTGAACTATTTGATCTTGCCTCAAGTTTAGAGATAAAGGTCAAGGAAAGAACGGTTGAGCTGGAAGAGGCTAACCAGGATTTGAAGCAGCTCAGTGAAGCCAAGTCTGAGTTTGTCTCTATTGTTTCCCATGACCTTAGAACGCCATTGACCAGTATTAAGCTGTTTTCCGATATCATGCTGGACGATATTGAGAATATTGATAAAGCGTCGCAGGAAGAATATCTGTCCATCATAAGTGCCGAAACCGATCGCCTCAGTCGCCTGATTAGTAATGTCTTGGATTATCAGAAAATATCAGCTGGCAAGATGCAGTGGAATGACGACTATGTTGATATTGTTGAGGTCGTAAGCGAGTGTGTGAAGCCATTTAAAATTTCGGTTGAATCCAAAGGCCTTGAGTTTATATGCGAGTGTGATGAGGATGAAATTAAGACTGTTATAGATGGCGATAGGCTGGCGCAGGTTGTCTATAATTTATTGTCGAATTCGCTTAAGTTTACTGAGGATGGTTTTATTAAGGTAGGGCTGAAAAGTTTGAAAACAGTTGATGGTGAATGCTTTAGGTTGTTTGTTAGTGATAGTGGACCTGGCATGGCAGAAGACCAGTTGGATAATATTTTTCAACCCTTTGAACAGATTCAAGGTTCAGCCAATATGGGGAAAGGCACTGGGCTTGGTTTGTATATTACCAGTTGTGTTGTTGATCGTTATCATGGCCGAGCCTGGGCTGAAAGTGTACTTGGCGAGGGGGCGATATTTAATATTGAGATGCCCGTCAGGCATCAAAATAGTTATGTAATATAGGTTTTGTGAATGAGTGATCCAAAAAAAATTCTGATCGCAGAAGATGAAGTTCATATCGCCATGGCTGTTAAGGCGATTCTAAAGAAGGGAGTTCCTGATTACGTAATTGACCACGCCAAGAATGGTGCTGAGGCATGGGATATGGCAACCTCAAATAAATATAGGCTCATTATCTCTGATTGGAATATGCCAAAGAAAAATGGCGATGAACTTCTCGTTGATCTGAGAAACCATAGAGACACTGCAAATATCCCTTTTATAATGCTTAGTGCGAGGGGTGATCGTGACAGTTATGAGGCAGCTATTAAGGCAGGCGCTAATGATTATGTGGTAAAGCCTTTTAAGACACCAGAATTTATTGCCAAGGTAAAAGGCTTGCTTGAAACTGATGCTCTTAATCAGGCCGCTGATGTTGCCCAGGAAAAATGTTTGATTGATTTGGTTGTGGATAAGTTTAAGCAGGGCGATGCCAATCTTCCAGTATTGCCTGAGATTGTGATGAAGCTTAATGAGTTGTTTGAAACAGATGATATGAAATTTGAAGAGCTAGCCAGGGTCATTGAGATGGATCCGGCTATTGCCATAAAGTTGATCAGCATTGCCAATAGCCCACTTGTGCGTGGCTCGTCAGATTGCCTTTCGGTTGAAAGAGCAATTATGCGACTGGGATTAGATGAGACAAAAAACTACGCTATTGCGCTGTCTAATAAAGGCATGCTTGTTTCGGATAATAAAATTCTAAAACAAGTACTTGATAAACTGTGGTGGCATTCGCTTGAAACGGCTTATTGCGCAAAGTTATTGGCGCGAAAATTAAATAGTACGCAGGCTGATAAAATGTTTTTATTAGGTTTGTTGCACGATGTCGGGAAGTTGCTCCTGGTCAGAATTATTGATGACCTGTCTAAATCTCTGTCTGAAATTGATGAGATTATTGTCGAAGAGGTTATGGGAAAGTTGCACTCAGGTTTTGGTTCAGTGCTGATAAAAAGTTGGAAGTTTGGTGATGAGTTTCAGAATGTTGTCCGTTTTCATCATGCGCCATTTGACTCTGAGGACGTAAGTTTTGAGCTGCTGGTGATCTATCTGGCAAATCTTATTATTGACGGTGTTGGTAAAGATATGGAGGGGGTTGTAAATATTTCTTCATCGCAGGCAGCAGTTAAACTTGGAGTGACAAATGATATGATCATGACTGTTGTTGAAGAGGCAAATGAATGTATGGTCTCTGTAAGGAAGGTATTATAATTATATATTTTAGGTGGAATGGTTTTATGAACGTTTGTTGTTGCGGGGTTGTTGTTTTGTCTTTCCTAATGTGATGGTGGCGGAAATAGCTAGAAATGAAAACTAATGAACCTGATGCAATAAGCCGTGATGAAAAAAACCAGGTCCTGCTTGGTAAGGTTGCCGGTCTTGAGAGGGAGGTTGGCGCAAGCAGGGATGAGATTGAATTTTTGCATAATAAGATAAACCGTTTGGCTAAAGAAAAATCAGCTTTTGTTTCGTCCATTTCTCACGATCTTAAAACGCCGCTAACAGGGATGAAACTATTTGCAGATTTATTATTGAGTGATGAGCAAGGGATTGATGAGCAGGATAGAAAAAAATATCTGGCAATCATTAGTTCAGAGGCTGATCGTTTGAGTCGAATGATCTCCAATGTGGCGGAATTTCAGAATATCTGCTCCGGTGACGTTCATTGGCATGATGAGGTTGCGGATGTTGTAAAAATTGTAGAAAAGTGTGCTCGGCCATTTTCTGTTTTGTGTGAATCTAAAGGGATTTCTTTTATTTTCGAGCCAGAGATTGAAGGCTTGAATGTGGCGCTTGATAAAGAACGGTTGGCGCGGCTTGTCTATAATCTGTTGTCCAATGCACTGATATTTACACGGCAAGGTGTTATTAAACTTGGCTTGAAGATGTGTTCTGCAGGCGATGGCTTTTGCTTGTCTGTTAGCGATACGGGTTTAGGTATGTCTGATGATCAACAGAAAAAGATATTTGCAGAAAATTCTGACGCTCCTTCTTTGGGGAAAGGGCTCGGTGTATATGTAAGTAAGTATATTGTCGCCCATTATCAGGGAAAAATATCGGTAGAAAGTGCTGTCGGAGAGGGTTCTGTTGTTCATGTAGAGCTGCCTTTGAATGGATCTGATTGTGTTAATGACTAGGTTTTTTGTATGAGTGCTTATTGGAGTCTAAGGAAACCTTTATTGATATTAATCGGTTTGTTGCTTGCTTTGAGTGTGGAAATAAGTCAGGCGGCACCCACTAATAATGGGATTAAGTTTGGTTCCGTAGCGATGGATACCCCTGCGGTTATGCATCGCCGACTTAGTCCGTTGACCGACTACCTAACCGAGACGTTGGGGCAGCCCGTAACGCTTAAGTTATCTTCGAATATGAAGGAGGCCATTACTGAGGTGGCGGAAGGCAAGGTTGAGCTGGCTTACCTGACACCGGTAGCATATTTGCGTGCCCATGCTATGGGTAATGCCAAGTTGGTGGCTAAAACGGTTACCCGTGGTAAAGGCTCATTTCAATTAATGATTGTGGTGCGTGAAGATAGCCCGATAAAAACTATTGAGGATCTTGTCGGTAAATCCTTTGCCTTTGGTGACCCAGCGGCATTGTTACAGCGGGCTGCGGTGGTTGGAGCCGGTATAGGTCTGGATCAGCTTGGCAAACAGGAATTTGTTGGTCATTACGATAATATTGCCCGGGCTGTTATGCGTGGATTTTATGATGCAGGAATTCTTAAGGACACCACTGCCTTTAAATGGCAGGGCAAAGGTTTGCGGATTTTGCATGCTTCACCACAATTGCCTCCTTACAATATTTCAGCCAGTGGTTTGGTTGATAATGAAATGCTGGAAATGATGCGTCAGGCTTTTTTGCATTTGGACTCTAATAACCCAAGCCATCGTGCCGTCATCGAGGCGTTGGACAATAAATACAATGGCTTTGCGGCAACCAGTGACGCTGAATACGATATAGTCAGGCAGTTGATTAAACCATTCGATAAGGCCCAATAATAATGTTGCAGAGAATATTGCCGCGGCGGCTTGATCGTCAGGTAATGCTATTTGTCAGTCTGCTGTTGAGTCTGGTTGTGCCCTTTTTTGCTCTCCATGAAGCAGATAAAAGTGCTGAGCGTGTTGTTGATTCCACAATGTTGCAAGCTCGAGCTTTGGCTGAGAATATTTCTGTTACCAGTGTCGAACACATTGTTACTCAGGACTTTGCCTCTACAGAGCAGCTGTTATTGCGTTCTGCTCGTTTTCCTGGTGTGGAGCAGGTTCAGGTCACTGATATAAATGGTCGGGTGATTGGTGATGTATTTGTCGGTCAGACTGGTGAGCCAATTTTACGTTATGAGGCGCAATTGGTATATGTGCCCGGAGAAGCTGATTCGCAATTGAAGCAGAGTGCTGGTTTGTTAACAGTGTGGCAGCCAATTGTTGGCGCCAATGCTGTTGGCTGGGTGCGATTAAGCTATAGTCTGGCAGAGGCGGAAAGTATTGCTAATCAGTATTTGCATGACTATATGGTTGATGGTTTGATCATGACTGTCATGCTGATTGCTTTGATTCTATTGGTGATGCGTAGGCCGCTGCGTGTGTTGCGTGATGCGGCGACCTTTGCTGGGCAGCTAAAGAATAAGCATGGTGAAAAAATCCCTATCGATAAACGCTCAGTCGAAATAGAGCAGCTGGGGACTGCTTTGAACGAAACCTCGGAAAACCTGTTTGAGCAGGATGCGGTGATCAAACAGGCCTTAAAGGCATTGAATACACAGAAGTCTGCTATGGATGAGCATTCCATTGTCAGTATTACCGATGTTGGTGGTTATATAACTTACGCAAATCAGAAGTTTGTCGATGCGACTGGTTTTAGTCGTGATGAGTTGCTGGGTAAAAAGCATGACATCGTCAAGTCAGGTTTTCACAGCAAGGAATTTTTTGCCGGTATGTGGGCAACCATCTCTTCTGGCAATGTCTGGCATGGTGAAATACTTAATAAGTCCAAGCATGGGGATGAGGTTTGGGTGAACACGACGATTGTTCCTTTTATGGATGAGTCTGGTGTGCCATACGAGTATGTGGCGATAAGAACCGATGTCACGGAACAGAAGAAGGTTGAGCAGGAGCTGGCAGAAAAGGCGCGTTCTCTTAGTCAGATGACGGATCATCTGGAGGACTTGGTTCGATTGCGAACCTCGGAACTGGAACAGGCGAATATACAGTTGCAGCACCTGAACAAGGTTAAATCAGAGTTTGTCTCTGTGGTGTCACATGAATTGCGAACACCGCTGACATCGATTAAATCATTTTCTGAAATTTTGCATGATGATATTGAAGAGCTTGATATTGATTCGCAAAAACACTTTCTTTCCATTATTAATGATGAAAGTGAGCGGCTTGGGCGTTTAATCAATGACTTGCTTGATTTGCAGAAAATGGATTCGGGTAAGATGGATTGGAATAATGAACGGGTTGATATGGTTGCTTTGTTAAGTGCCTCGGCAGAATTATTTTCTAAGGCCTACGCTGATAAAGGTTTGCAGCTTAAGCTGGATTTTATTGACGGTGAGTCCTGGGTCATGGTTGATGTTGATCGCATAAGGCAGCTTATTACTAATCTGTTGTCCAACGCGCTTAAATTTACTGAGACGGGTTCGGTCACTGTTGCCATAGTCAATAATGTGGGTGAAGTTGAAGTGTCTGTTAGTGATACTGGGCTGGGTATTCCTGAGCATGAAATAGCGAATGTTTTTGAGCACTTTCATCAGGTCAACAGTTCAGAAACGCGTGAAATCGGTGGCAGTGGACTCGGCTTGGCCATTTGTAAAGATATTGTCGAACACTATTCCGGCCGTATTTGGGTGGAGAGTGAGCTGGCCAGGGGAAGCCGGTTTGTATTTACTTTGCCGCTGCTAAAAGACGATGTTGGGTGCTCAGGGGAGGTGGCGTGACAGGAAGTCAAAATAAGACCGTTTTGATCTGTGACGATGAAGCAAATATTCGTGAGTCGATTCGTTATGTGGTCAATAAGGCTGGTTTCGAATTCGTCTTGGCTATTGATGGTGTTGAGGCCTATGACAAGGCCAGGGCAGTGCATCCAGACTTGATTTTGTTGGATGTGGGTATGCCTGGCATGACTGGTTTTGAAGTCTGTAACAGGCTGCGTGCAGATGCAGGTTTTAAAGATGTGAAAATTATTATTCTAACGGCATACGGTCAGATAGCAGACCAGGAAAGGGCGGCCGAAGTGGGTGCTGACCGGTTCATGGTTAAACCATTTAGTCCACGTGATTTGAAACAGTTGTTGTGTGAAATGTTGGTCTAATGTGCGGCGGGGGCTGTATGACTAAACAAAAAAATATTTTAATTGCTGAAGATGATGCCAATATTGCGTTGGCGGTGAAGACCCTGCTGCGTAAGCCTACTAATGGTGCCAACATCACCATCGTCGCTGATGGACAAGAGGCTTTGGAGTGTTTGCAGCAGGGGCATTATGATCTGCTGATTTCCGATTGGAACATGCCTCGTCTCAGTGGTAATGAGCTGCTTGTCGAGGTCAGGGCCAATGCTGCGACAGCAAGGCTGCCTTTTTTGATGCTGAGTGCGCGGTCTGATGTGGTTTCGTCAATAAAGGCTGGTGTGACGGATTATATTGCCAAGCCTTTTGATAATGCCGAGCTTATTGCTCTGGTTGTAAAGCTTTTGGCTGCAGAAGAGTAAGCAGATTTAATTTTCGCTGCGCACAACTTAGTCGTGCTGTTTAGCAGGGGCTAAGATTGGCATAGGCAATTACAAGCCACTTACTGCCGAGGTCATCAAAGTTGACCTGCACCCGGGCACTGCTGCCCTGCCCTTCATGATTGAGCAATACCCCTTCGCCGAACTTTTGATGGAATACCCGTTGGCCGACATAGAAACCTTCTGGTGCTGGCTGGCTATATTCAAAGTCATCATTAACACTCGCAGTGATGGTGCGTTTGATTGAGGCCTTGGGGCGGACGGTATGTATTAGCTCATCCGGTATCTCGCTGACAAAGCGTGACGGCAGGGAAAATAGTTCCTGACCATGCAGGCGCCTGACTTCGGCGTGAGTGATATAGAGCAACTGGCGAGCACGGGTGACGCCGACGTAGCAAAGACGTCGTTCTTCGGCCAGCCGTCCAGGTTCTTCCATCGACATCTTGTGCGGGAACAGCCCCTCCTCCATGCCACACAGAAATACCAACGGAAACTCCAGCCCCTTGGCTGAGTGCAGGGTCATCATCTGAACGCAATCTTCCCACGGATCACCCTGCCCCTCCCCTGCTTCCAGCGCTGCGTGAGCAAGAAAGGCGGTGAGCATATCCATGCCTTCGGCGGTCTCTTCATCGTATTCAAATTCGCGCGCGGCAGAGACCAGCTCTTCCAGGTTGTCAACTCGGGCCTGACCTTTCTCGCCCTTATCTTTTTTGTAATGTTCGACCAAGCCACTGCGGTTGAGCATGTGGTCGGTTTGTTCGGCCAGTTCCAGTTCAGCGCTTTCATTAGTGATTGCGATGATTAAGTTGAGAAAGCCCTGGATGGCGTTGGTGGCTCGGGCGGGTAGCTGTTTTTCGCTGATAATGGCTTCAGCGGCCTGCCATAGGGTGATGGCTCGCTCGCGGGCCAGGTCACGTACTGCGGCCATGCTGCGATCGCCGATGCCGCGGGTGGGTGTGTTGACCACTCGCTCAAATGAACCATCGTCATGAGGGTTGGCGATCAGGCGTAGGTAGGCCATGGCATCTTTGATTTCCTGACGCTCGAAAAAGCGCTGGCCACCATAGATGCGGTAGGGGATGCCTTGTTGCAGCAGTTCGGCTTCCAGTACCCGCGACTGGGCGTTGGAGCGATACAAGATGGCGGCTTCGCGGCGGGCATTGCCATCGTTGACCCACTGACGGATGCGGTCGACGATGAAGCGTGCCTCGTCCAGGTCATTAAAGGCAGTGTAGAGTTGGATGGCTTCGCCCTCCTCGCCATCGGTCCACAGCTCTTTGCCGAGTCGATCATCGTTGTTGTCGATCAGGGCATTGGCGGCTTTGAGGATGGTGGCGGTGGAACGGTAGTTCTGTTCCAGTTTTATCACTTCGGTCTTAGGGAAGTCCTGGTTGAACTGGTGGATGTTTTCGATCTTGGCGCCGCGCCAGCCGTAGATTGACTGGTCGTCATCACCGACGATGAACAGGTTGCCACCCTCCCCGGCTAATAATCGTAACCAAGCATATTGGATGGTGTTGGTATCCTGGAATTCGTCAACTAGCACAAAGCGGAATCGTTCGCGGTAGTGATGCAAGATGTCGGCGCGGTCGCGCAACACTTCATGGGCGCGCAATAGTAGTTCAGCAAAGTCCACCAGCCCGGCCTTGCGGCAGTGATCTTCATAGGTCTGGTAGATGCGCACCATTTGTTTGCTGTAGGGGTCGTTGAGGTGATCAACATGTTCCGGGCGCTGGCCCTCATCCTTGCGGGCGCTAATGAACCATTGCACCTGGCGTGGTGGCCATTTGGATTCGTCCAGCTCCATGTTTTTGAGCAGGCGGCGAATCAGGCGGTATTGGTCGTCGGAATCGAGGATCTGGAATGCCTGTGGCAGGCCAGCTTCTTTCCAGTGGGCGCGCAGAAAACGGTGCGCCAGACTGTGAAAGGTGCCAACCCACATGCCGCCGATGGGCTGACCGAGCAACTCCTCGATGCGGTGTTTCATCTCGGCGGCGGCCTTGTTGGTAAAGGTCACCGCCATGATGTTGTAGGGCGAGACATTCTCTACCGCCATGATCCAGGCGATGCGGTGCACCAGCACGCGGGTCTTGCCGCTGCCGGCGCCGGCCAGTACCAGTTGTTGTCCTGGTGAGGCAGTGACGGCGGCGCGCTGCGGGTCGTTCAGTGAGTCGATAATATGAGTGACATCCATGGTGGCGAAAGTTTAACACTACGCTGACTTGAGGGGGGAAAGATGTGTTGCTGAAAAGGGGTTGCCAGCCCTGATGAATGCAGGGCTGGCAAGGTGGTTAGGTAGCGGGAGGCTTGCTACCTATGGAGGCTGGGTTGGGGAG